>JMSU01000017.1_pt1 | contig 155645 bp, 128 predicted proteins | sample 179011 | NCBI WGS metagenome assembly JMSU01 (sample SAMN02769580, study PRJNA246767) | bioreactor metagenome | isolation source: Culture-1 Bioreactor ArsB derived from microbial biomass from the upper 2 cm... | place: Germany: Bremen | collected day 87 after inoculation
CCCCATCAGTATGCAGCCAAACTGCAAATTAACTCCAAATCAATTCTTTTCATATTGACATCCCCCACCATTAACGAGATAATAATACTATCATACACTATAGTAGAACCCATTATTTTATTAAGAAGCAATCACCAAATTTTTTTGCCCAACAATCATAATGATACTTAATTATGTCAATCCTATACGTAAACCGACTTAAATATGTTGAATTTAATAATTAGCTATACAGCCAGTCATTATTAAGAGTAATTCAACTTATAAAATCAAGGAAAATACATTACTTAATGATATAGGTGCGTAAGTGTTAAGTTAAACATATATAGATACGAGAAAAAATAAACAAATCGTATCTTATCACAACTGGAGGTTAAAAAAGTGAAACGAATTGTATTAACAGGTGGCGGAACTGCCGGGCATGTAACCCCTAACTTAGCCTTAGTCCCCCATCTACAAAAACTAGGTTACGATATTATTTATATAGGCTCCTACAACGGTATTGAAAAAACATTAGTAGAAAAGGAAGGCATTCCCTACTACGGTATATCTTCAGGAAAGCTTCGTCGCTATATCGACCTGAAGAACATGAGCGATCCTTTTCGTGTTATAAAAGGCGTAGGGCAGGCCACCAAGCTCATTAGAAAATTAAAGCCTGACCTGATTTTTTCTAAAGGCGGCTTTGTTACTGTACCCGTTATATTAGGAGCTAAATTAAACCGTGTCCCATCCATTATCCATGAATCCGATATGACGCCTGGTTTAGCCAATAAAATCAGTATATCTTTTGCAACAAAAATATGTACTACCTTTGCAGAAACCTTAAAGCACCTACCTAAAAACAAAGCTATATTAACAGGCACCCCTATCCGAGAGGAAATCCTTCAAGGCCAGCGCCACCGTGGGCTTGAACTCTGTGGCTTTGACAGTTCCAGACCTGTGTTACTTATGACAGGTGGTAGTCTAGGAGCCGTTCGTATTAATGAAGCACTCCGTAGCTCCTTAAAGCCCATACTTAGAAAATACCAGTTGGCTCATCTATGTGGTAAGGGCAACCTGAAAGAAGACCTGCTTCATGTAAAAGGCTATAAGCAATTTGAATATGTTCATGAAGAAATGGCTGACCTGTTAGCCATGAGCGATGTGGTAATCTCACGAGCTGGTGCCAATACCATATCCGAGTTATTGGCTCTTAAGAAACCAAATATCCTTATTCCTCTACCAGCCAATGCCAGTCGTGGCGATCAGATTCTTAACGCCACGTCTTTCAAAAAGCATGGTTATAGTCATGTACTTAACGAAGAAGACATGACAACAGCCAGTCTTATGGAAGCTATTGATACAGCCTATAATCAAAAGCGTGAATATATCTCTCATATGGAACATAGTAAATCAGGTAATGGCATCGACAACATCATTAATGTCATACAAGAATTACTTGCACATCAATAACAAATTAGTTGATCTCAAGGTTTTTAAGGAAATAAAAAGCAAAACATACGTATATAACAAAAAGCACTGCGGATTATCGTTAATCTACAGTGCTTTACTTTATAATATGCAATACTCATCCATAAGTATATCATAGACGTCCATTCTACATTTTGATGGAAATCTGGCTAGCTATTTCATCCAATTCTCTTTTATCCATTTTCAATGTATCCCACTTAATGGTTACATGATCATCCTTATATCTTGGTATAAGATGTAAATGAAAATGAAATACAGTCTGACCAGCAGCTTCACCATTATTCTGTATAACATTAAGTCCATCGCAATTGTAGATGTTCTTAAGTACTTTAGCAATATGAGTTGCTAGTGCAAATAAACGAGATGCAGATTCTGTATCCAACTCATAGATATTCTCTATGTGTTCTTTTGGAATAATCAATGTATGCCCTTTTGATGCTGGAAATGGATCAAGAACAACACGAAATTCACTGTTTTCAAATATCGTGGATGACTCCATGCTTCCACCGGCAACATTGCAGAATAAACAATTTTGTTTAATCATAATTTCTCCTTCCCAAAGCCTTATTGTCTTATTTTCGATCTTCTATATCCTTGAGACAATATACTTTGACAAAAACCTAGTATGCGTTGATTAATGACTAAGCTTGCTTAGTTTATACTAACCCATATCACAATATTTTTCAAGGATAATTTTGCAATGTTTTTTCCAATATTTTACTGAACATTTGATTATAAGCTATTCATTTAGGTCTAACTGTGCATACCTTTTTTATTTCTAGTCCCATCATGCTATATAAAAATAGGCTTATAGCATCATCGAACCTTTTATACAGTTTTTTGAATATTATTCATGTATTATTTCTATATTTCTTAAAATTGATATACTTTTGTGTATGGTAATATTTTTGCCATTTTTTGATGTATTTTTTGGAATATTGATTGTATTATTTGTCTTTCTTTGATACAATAATACCGACGGGAGGTGAAACCATGAACCATCTAGAGAAAAACATGCTTGAGAGTTTTTCTGTATTACTTGATAACTGGATTAGCTTATTTCAAGAGGCTAAAACACCAGAAATCATTGCAAAGATTGTCCATGAAATTAAAAATCCCCTTTCCCTTATTCGTAGTACACTTCAACTTATAGAAGTGCAGACGCCTGAGGTTAAGGATAATAGACATTGGAATTCATTATATGACGAACTTGATTACATATGCCTCTTATTAAATGATTTCAAAACCCTCAACTGCACTTATGATATTCAGAAAAACTGTGTGAACATGGGTACCCTTCTGGATTCCGTAGCGACTTATTTCTATTCATCTGCCTATAATAAAAACATTGACTTTTACTTAACAAAGCCACAAGAATTACCCAATATTATAGGTGACAAAATAAAGCTAAAAGAAGCAATTATGAATTTAATTAAGAATGCTATTGAAGCTACTGATAAAAATGGTACAGTGTCTATAGATGCTAAATATTTAGACGCTCTTATTTTAGTAACTATTAATGATACAGGCTCTGGTATTAGCGAAGAGCAATTAGAGCATATATTCAAACCTTTTGTTACATATAAAGAAAACGGTACAGGACTTGGTTTACCTATTGTAAAAGCCATTATTGAACAACACGGTGGTCAAATCGACGTTACAAGTAAAATAGGTGAAGGTACATCATTTATTATTAGCCTTCCAATTGATGCCAACCAACCTCTGCAAATACAATAACTTGAACAAAATCATGTTTTCTTTATTGATTAGTTGCATGATTTGAAATTGTTTTTCATGGACTTCTGTATTTGCATAGAGATGATTCAAGCTATCTGCATAGTTACTTTCTACTGCGAACATCTCAGTTAACCAATATTCCCCTCTTATAACTATTTTTTTACTTATATATTTCCCAATACTTAATTCATGATACATATGCATCATAGCTTTGCATTGCGCTAATTTCAAAAGCATCAAATCTTGTGCAATACTCTTGGTTATATGAGTACCAAGATGACGATGGATGGTTTTATAGCCTCTATATAGATTACATCCGTCATCAATTAGTTGCTCGTATAATAATGCGTGTTGTTCTTTTTTTATGACTTCATCCGATTGATTCCAAGACTTCTCCACGTCCTCACCTCTTGCCTCTGATTAATCCTCTCTTATAATATATACTCTTAATTATGGCAAAATAGTATTCCTTCCATAGATCCCTTCCATATAATCCATTATCATCTTTAGTTACTATAAATTACCACCCCAGAAATTGCATAGATTTTCCTCGCAGATTCCATAATAATACTGGAAGGAAGTGACAGTATGGGAAGAAGGTCAAAAAATATAAAAGCCTTATTAATGGCTTTTATCATGGTAATTTCACTTACTTTTTCAATACGTTCATCTGCTGCACCGTCCTATGTCTTTAAATGGACGAATATAAAACAGGTGGAGATAACCGCACATAAGTTAAATGTCCGCTTAGGTCCTAGTACAGCCTACAGAAAGATTGGTTCCGTGTCACGAGGTCATGTTCTTCACGTACTTGGTACATTAGAAGGCTGGTACGTGGTGCATATGCCAGATGGATCTATTGGCCTTATATCAAGCACCTATACCCGTGTACACGCCTATTACAATCCTGTAGAAACACCTAGCAAACCTGATCCTTACGGTGGACCCCTTACAGCAGAAGAAGCTCTTATGGTAAATCTTATCAATACAGAGCGAAAAAAGCTGGATTACCAGCCTATGAAGTGAATATGGAATTAATGCGTGTAGCACGCATCAAAGCGGACGAGTTATCGACTAAACAATATTTTAGCCATGAATCACCCGTGTATGGATCTCCTTTCAAGATGCTCCAAGATTTTTCAATTCATTATTCCGCAGCTAGTGAGAACATTGCAGGTAATCAGACCATTGAAGCAGCTCATAACTCACTTATGAATAGCCCATCTCATAAAGAAAATATTCTAAGTTCAGGCTATAATTATATGGGTATAGGTATCATGGATGATCCCAGATATGGAAAAATATTTGTTCAAATGTATATACAAACAAGAAAAGAGGCTACGCCTCGTCTTCCATAGGAACTTACCTATCTCATAATAAAAACTAAGGCCTGAGCCTTAGTTTTGCTTATTTTTGTAACTTGAACAAATAATCAAATTCATAGAGCTGAGTAAAGTTTCCTTTGGCTTTTAGTTGACCTGTAAGGAACCCTCGTTGAGCTGTAAGTTTACCAGCAAGAATATGCTCGAATGTAGCCGTATCCATTTCCATAACTACCTGTGCTATTTGATCTATTCCCATATAAGTGGTGAGCTTACCACTTTGAATTTTTAAAACCATTTCATTATTAGGCCTATCTATAAGACATATATTGTATGTACAATGCAGATCTGGGTCATGCCCTACATATGCTTGCTCTAACTTATTAAGGTAGTGGTTACCCGTATTGCTTGTTAGTTCATTTTCTGTCTGTAATTTTGTTTTAAAGAGGTCTGACAGTTCTTCAATATCTTTTCTCTGTTTTATTTTAATAGGATCATCTTCTACTGGCTGTTGTAATGGTGTATCATCGCTGACTACTTGGTTAAAGAGATTATTGCTCTCACCGGTAGCTGCTGCATATGGCTGACTGATGGGTTGTGGTATGCTGGTTGTACTTGTTGAAAGGCTCATTCTTTTTTGGTTAATGATACGATAGAAGTCTTCTGTTTTTTTATCAACAATGGACTTAATGGTTTGATCTGTTTCTAAGTCAACGAATCTCTCTATCCTTCCACATAAACTTATACCCTCTCTACCACCAAGAATATCCCATGCTTTTTGAAGATGGTGGTTAGCATCTCGTTCTCCACAAGAACTGGTTAATACAACAGACATTAAATACTTATCTTCAAATAAATCTTTCTGCCCTGCATGATAACAACGGTCTAGAAAGGTCTGCAGACGCCCTCCGATACCAAGCCACTCAACTGTTGTCGCTAGTACCACGCCTTGGCTGCTTTTTATATCTCTTAGAATCTCTTCTGTATTATCCTCATAACTTAGATAGTATTCTTTTACACGAACCTCTAATTCCTTTAATACAGTATGTATACGTTTGATGGCTGCTAGGGATAAATCATCTGCTAAGCCATTCCCCCCGTAAATAATTATGATATCCATATGTCCTCCCTCTACTCTATTCGTCTTTTTTATTTTCTAAAAGCAGTCATCATAAACTTCCATTTAAAATGACTGCTCCATAATTCTGATAATTATATTCATTATATCACAAGAAATGCCACTTATCTATCCTTACTTACACCTACTTATAAAAGATTCAAGTACTAGAAAGATGCTTTTATATGATCGTAAGCCTTGTAAGAATAGTAATCCTTCATATGGATAATATCCCATGTGCTATAGAAAAATCTTTTTTTGATACGCATATTTAATACATCTTTGCTATGCATATGATTTGCAAGTGAATTTTCAACTTTGATTTTTATATAGCTACTCCCAGATGGTGATCTTAGACTACGTAGTATGACAATACCACCAATCTTATCGATAATTTCGAAGAGTCCTTGTTCAAATACCTCACGTTTTGATATCTGATTGTGACTTTTCTTCTGCTTATAGCATTTCATATCGATGATCATAGGGTTAAGGCATAGCACTGGCGATTCTGTATGTCTTTGAATATTTCTAGTAATGTAAAATATCCTCAGGGCTTCATCAAGATTGGTTGTTAGGCTTTTCCTGTATTCATGATATAAGTCCATGCCATGATACGTATTAATAAATTCGAGAACCCTTCCCATTTCGTTAAATAGAGAACGCATTTCTTTTTCTGTTAGTGTTAAGCTATAACGAGGCATGTATGTGAGTATAAAATGATCATAAAAGTTTTGCTCAAGGCTTGAAATTAGATGATTTTTATACTGTTTGTGACAATACCTCAAAATGATGCGAAACGCTTTGTCTCGTTCTTTATCTTCTGAAGCTTCCTGCTTAATGATGTTCTTATAATAGTCCTGTAATGCTTCAATAATTTCTTTATCGTCGTATAATATGCTAGAATCTTGCTGCAAAATTTCCTTACTAAAAAACATACTTTCACCACCGCAAAAAAGATATTGTATCCTTATTTTTCTCTTTGGAGGTGACTTTTATTCACTAGCCCTTGCTAATATTTTATTTTATATAAGTTTAATGAAAGATTGCCTGTAAATGTTTTGGTGGTTATGCAATTTTTAGTCGTGTTAGTAGATAGGTTATGATAGCCCCTCCAATAAAACCACCTAAGTGAGCTAAGTTACCAACGCCTGGTGTTACAGCTCCCATAGCAATCCCAATGACGAGCATTAAGAGTATGGTATACGTACTTAGACCTTCAAATTGTCGTCGATAAACCCACGAATAAACCAGCAACGCACCCATAACACCGTAAATAGCACCTGATGCACCAGCAGCAACCACCAATTGATCTGTTATATGGTGGATACCTACACTAAGTAAGCCACCCACAATTCCTGCTCCTATATAAGTTGTTAGAAATTGCCAGGGCTTCATATACACTTCTAGTCGTGAACCGAAGATATAGAGCCCAAAAGTATTATAGAGTAAGTGAGCTGCACCAATATGCAGAAACATAGATGTAATAAGTTTATAGTATTCATTACCACTAAAGAAGGTATTGGAATTAATAGCACCAAACTGTAAAAGTGTGTTTAGATTGGTACTTCCACCTGAGAGCTCTAGTACAATCCAAAAAAATACATTGATCAGTATTAAGCCATAGGTTAGATAGGGTATCTGATGATCTTTTTTGACCTTTGTTTTCTGGTGTATAGCATCTTCTTTATTTTTTAATAGTTTTGGTATATCTTTTTCTAGCCCAAGAGCGTGTTTTACTTGTTCACTGGGTATAATGAGTTGCTCCTTATCCTCATCAATAAGCCATTGAATATCAATAAGTTCATCATCAAAATTGGGCATATAATTAATGGCTTCATATACTGCCATTGGTTTGTTTGTAATCATGAGATTAAGTAAGATCATCTTACTTGCATTTACATGTCCAAATTGTTTCTTGGTTATTTCCTTGTAATGAGCGAATCTTTCATTATTATATGCGTAATCATCATCTAGCTGGATAACATTAATGAGATACAAGCACCCACCATGAAATGTTCCATACATCTTCACTTTTTCACTATCTGTTGGTAGTTGTTGATAGTTATAGTTCTCAAATAAATGACATAATTCATTGCTAATTTTAGTTTTCATAGACCCACCCTGTTTAATATAGATTTTGCCAACGTTAATATTATTGTATCCTTTACACAGATTAAGTCAACCATTATTTGGTTAAAACCAAAAAACACCTAATAACCATAAGGCTATTAGATGTTTTTCGTAAGAAATATATTTTAAGCTTCTTCTCCACAAAGCTTTAATAATCTTGCCCAACGAGCATCGATTTCAGCCTGGATTTCAGCTACTATTTCTGGATTCTTAGCAACATGCTTGAATCTTCCTTGTGCTTCTAACCAATCACCGATTGGTCTCTTGTTTTTAGGCTTGTAAGATAATTTGTAGTCACCGTTAATAACTTCAAACATTGGCCAGAAACAAGTATCAACAGCAATCTCACATAACTCCATTAAACGATCAGTCTCGTATCTCCATCCACGTGGACATGGAGCTAATACGTTAAGGAATGCTGGACCTGGTGTGTAGATAGCTTTTTCAGCTTTCTCATATAAGTCCTTAAAGTTCTTCATTGGAGCAGATTGAGCTACATATGGAATACCATGTGCAACCATAACTGTTGTTAAGTCTTTTCTAAATTGTTGTTTACCTGGTACGACTGAACCTGCTGGTGAAGTTGTTGTATCAGCATACTTAGGTGTTGCTGATGATCTTTGAATACCAGTGTTCATGTAAGCTCCGTTATCATAACATACATAAACCATGTCATGACCTCTCTCCATAGCTCCTGAAAGAGATTGAAGTCCGATGTCATAAGTACCACCGTCTCCACCGAAAGCGATGAACTTGTAAGTATCATCAATCTTACCTGTTCTCTTCATTGCTGTGTAAGCAGCTTCTGCACCAGAAACTGTTGCACCAGCATTTTCAAAAGCTGAATGAATGAAAGAATCTTTCCATGCAGTGTAAGGATATAAGAAAGTAGAAACCTCTAAACATCCTGTTGCAGCACCGATTACTGCGTGATCTTCTTCTTTTAATGCTCTAAGGATTGTACGTACGACTACAGGCGCACCACAACCAGCACACATTCTATGTCCACCAGTTAATCTCTCTGGTTTAGTTGTTGATTCTTTTAAATTATATGCCATCTTCTATTTCACCTCCAATTATTCTAAGCTTCAACTACGCCTAAGTAACGGTAAGGTCCGTCTACTTTACCAGCTGCTACAATCTCAGCTAAGTCAGCGTATACTTGTTCGATATTATCTGTTCTTACGTCACGTCCACCTAAACCGTAGATATAGTTAACAGTTAAAGGTTTTGCATCCGCTAAATATAATGCACTAAGTGTCTCAGTGAATAATGGAGCACCTTTTGCGTTAAATCCATCACACTTATCAAGAACTGCAACAGCTTTTACATTTGCAAGAGCTTCTGCTAATTCTTCAGCTGGGAATGGACGGAATACTCTAAGTTTAATTAAACCAACTTTTTCACCTTTTGCTCTAAGACCATCTACAACGAACTTGGAAGTACCAGCAGTTGAACCAATCACGATGATTGCTCTCTCAGCATCTTCCATTTTATAGGATTCAAAAAGACTATATGATCTACCAGTCATAGCTTCAAACTCTTTTGATACTTCTAAGATAACAGCCTTAGCATTTTTCATGCTCTCAGCTTGTTGACGCTTATGCTCAAAGTAATGTGTAGTGATAGCAAGTGGTCCAACAGCGATTTGTTCTTCGCTATTTAATAAGAAATTCTTTGCTTGGTAAGTACCCACAAAAGCTTTTACTTTATCATCTTCGATAAGTTCAATATTCTCAACAGCGTGAGAAGTAATGAATCCATCGTAGCAGTTCATAACTGGTAATTGAACATCAGTATGCTCACCAATCTTAACTGCCATGATACAGTTATCATAAGCTTCTTGGTTATTCTCACCATATAATTGAATCCATCCTGAATCTCTCGCACCCATAGAGTCAGAGTGATCATTGTGGATGTTAATTGGTCCTGATAATGCACGGTTTACAACGGATAATACCATTGGCATCTTACAAGATGCAGCTATGTATAACATCTCCCACATTAATGCTAAACCGTTAGCGGATGTTGCAGTCATTGTTCTAGCTCCAGCTGTTCCAGCACCAATACATGCTGACATTGCTGAATGCTCAGATTCAACAGGTACGAATTCTGTATCAACTTGTCCGTTTGCAACAAATGCTGAGAAGTACTGAGGTACTTCTGTTGATGGAGTAATTGGGAATGCAGCTACTACATCAGGATTTATTTGTCTCATAGCAACGGCTACAGCCTCGTTACCTGATAATTTTTCACGAATTGCCATTCTTCATTTCCCTCCTATCGATTATTCGCCTTCTGGTACAAAATCAAATGCACCGAAAGGACAAGCTTTAACACAAACGCCACAGCCTTTACAGTGATCGTAATCTATTCCAGTCATTTTCTTATTTTCTACTATAATTGAACTATCTGGACATACTGGGAAACATAATAAACATTGCTTACATTTATCAGTGTTCCATATTGGCTTACTAGCTCTCCAGTCACCAGTTTTGAAATGATGTGCGTTACCTGACTCAGTTACTACACCACCTGGAGTTGTTTCTTGCCAAGGCGTATAAGCTGGTACTATATCATGATCGAATTTTTTACTCATGCACCTTTCACCTCCGTAAGTGATTTCTTTAATGCTTCCATATTAGGAGCAATTACATGTGGTTTGTTAGCAAATTTATGATGGAATGATTTCTCCATTGAAGTGATTAATGTCTCTTCATCCATAATATTAGCTACTTTTACAACCGCTGCAAGCATAGGTGTATTAGGGAAATATCTTCCAAGTGTTGCCATAGAAATTTCTCTTGCGTCTATTGTATACACGCCACCTTTGTATCCTTTTAATTTGTGCATTACTTCTTCTGGTGTCTTAGATGTATTAATAACAATACCACCAGTTTCTTTTAATCCTGCTGTTACATCAACAACGTCGATTAAAGTCTCATCAACTACAACTACAAAATCAGGTTCATAGATGTTTGAATGAATTGGACATCTTTCATCACTAATACGGTTGTATGCAGTGATAGGGGCTCCCATACGCTCTGGACCGTACTCTGGGAAACCTTGGATGAATTTTCCTGTGTCGAACGCAGCCTCAGCTAACAATAATGATGCAGTCTTAGCACCTTGTCCGCCGCGACCATGCCAACGAATTTCTAACATGTTACCCATTGACAAGTTTCCTCCTTATATATAATTAAATTTTTTCTAACAAATTTCAACATTGTTAGTGTACCACTAATGTACGCCTACTGTCAATAGAAAGTACATTGTATGCACGGTTATTTTTTTAACGATGATTAAGCTTGTAACTTCCATGCGCATTCATTCTCATTTCAACGAGAACACGTTGTTGCCTGTATTTACAGCATTTAGTATTTTTTAATATATTCAATTCTTTGTATATTATTTATCAAAGTTTAATGGAATTTTCTAGTATTGAATAATTTTGGGCAATATGCATAACACCTACTTGAGTTTTGTGTACTATTTTTATACACGTATTTTGCAACTCATTTGAGGACGCAAAAAAACCTAATAACCATTCCAATATTCATATGCTGATGTTCGTATAGAATTCTTAGGTTCTAGAAAGGTCAATTTATAGGGTGGTTTGCCTGCATTAATAATAACGATAATGGCAGGTTCTCCTATAGTTTTAGTAAATCTGCCATTTGGGTCGATATAATTATAGGGAAATGTCGTATTGCTATTGTCAAGGTAGGTGACACTATAAGTCACCGTATCCTTCCAATAACTATCTGGTAAAGGTACAAAATTGTTATCTAATCTAAGGTTAGCTTTGATGATATAGTCTATTATTTTTTCACCTTCAACCTGATTATAGATGGTTTTCCCTTCAGAAAATAAATCTTCGTCATAAAATAGCCCTGCTGATGACGAGCATTCATCTGCAACTTGTTTGAGCTGCTCTAACTGCCTTACATGTAGATTATGATCCGTCTGATAAGTTAAAAACACAACAAAAAGCAAGAGCATTGCTAGAGTAAATAGAAATGGTTTCATGGTATAGGAATCGCCTCACTTGCTGCATATCCTTCTATAATATAGGTTGCCTTGTTGTCACCATCTTTTATTCCCCATATGGAAGGAGCAGCAATAATGCCCTTTATGGGTACTTCAATCCGATAATATATAAGTTCTGCTTCTTTAAATTGATTGGTTCGGTATTTTCTAGTACCATCCGTTGTAATAACAATTTCACTTTCTGTTATACGAAAGTTATCTGTGATTTTATCGATGAGTTCGGTTTTGATCGCTGTCGTAAAATAACCTTCCTGCCTGGCTTTCTCTTTTGCTGAATATACATATGATTGGATTTCTGCTTTTTGATGATGGTTATACTCTTCTAGTGCATATTGTAAGGGAAAGGGTAGCAGTATGAGAAGTACAGCCATAAGAACCATAAGATCCTTCATGTAAGTTTCTCCTTTATCATTTCTTCCTAAGAAAATCCATACAATCCTATCAAAATAAATAATTTGTGCATTGTTTAGGTTTTAACCTAACGAATCATTTCTCTAATTCTTCTATGATTGTATTATTCAAAGCAGTAAAAATATATTAATAATTTTTCTGATACTCTATACTTTGTTGCATAACATTCTTGGTTTTTGAGTATAGCGAGTCATCGGACGTACCAAGAATTAGCATTGTTACAATGAATATCCCTAGAGCTATTTTTGCGCATAGTATGATAAAATCTTTCATGGTTTATCCATCCTTTTATGTATTAATTATTAGACTAAGCACTTCAAATCACTCATCCATCCTCATTAAAACGTAATGGTATCAATTGAAGTATTTATTTTTGTTTGTACAGCAGTTGACTTTCCTTTAATGGAATCATTGCCACCAAATATTAGAACAAGACCAATAGTGATGCCTAATGCAATCTTTGCACATAATATTATAAAATCTTTCATATTTAACATCCTCCTATTTATTATATTATTTTAAATAAACGACATAGCATTCTCAATCTTAGGTATCCACAATGTAATCATAATAAAATTAAGAAATAGTATAAACACAGGTGCAATTATTGGTAAATAGATTAAATTTGATATCCCATTCTGCTTTTTATGTTTTTCTGTAATATGATTCTCACGGATACGTTCTTTCACCATATTAATTTGTTCAACCATTTCCATAGGCTGTAACTTATCAAGCTTTAATAAAATTGTGCCAACTTCACTTCCTATTTTTGTGGGAATATATTTAATAAACCCTTCATAAGCCTCTTCTTCTCTTCCCATGTTATAATACATTAGAAATTGAATGAATCCATTTTTTGTTTTATCAGCAAATTTAATAAGCTGGTTGATGATATAATCGGCACTGTAAGGCTTTTCTTGCTGTGTTACGGCAACATTTTTTAGTTGTATAAGTATACGGTAAATTTCTATATCTTTTTTCTTATTATGGATATCTTGCAAAAATTTTAGAAACACAATAAAAGGGCTGTCTTTTTTCCCCCATTTTAATACAGGCATTGTCATCCAATAAGTTGTTAGAATCAAGGCAACCATTACCCGTAATTGCGAGCTATGATAAAAATTATATCCTATGATTAATATGGATACAGCAAATATCATGTAGCGAATACGATTATATTGATGCATATTAATCTGCCAACCAGCATCAAAAAAATACTGATCAATGGTCCCATGATGGGGTGTATCTCTATTATGTTTCATATTGGAGTGACGAAAGGTATACTGACCATGACGTCTTCTACCTATACTTGTAAAAAATTGAAAGGCACCTGTTAACAAAAGCATAATGAGTAAATAAAACAAGATTATAATGTTTGTCTGCATGATTCAACTCCTATCCACTCTATATTTCATAAGTAATCTAATAGCTTATAGCATGTCATAACCGTAATACTTTATGTTTAAATATCAAATTTTTGTTTTTTAAGATATATGAGAATACTGTGATTAAATATGGTAAGTAGCACTATAACCATAAAATAATTAAACCCTGTTGGTGTATTTATTTGATAATGCATAAACTCTTTGAATGAAATATTGAATACCTTCTTTGCCAATATAATAGAAAGTAAGTAGAGCCCAGGTGTTAGAAACTTTACAATGGTGATACTTTCTAAGTTAATTCTCTTCTCTCTTTCTTTATCGGATATGGCTTGTTTGATCTCGGCTTGTATATCCTCAAGGCCCGATGTAATGTTAACATGATCTTCAATACTAATGAGAATATTATTGGCTAATAATATGATCCACTCAGTATCTATTGCATAGATAAAGTCATCAATTATTTCTTCTAGCTCTTCTGTTTTTCGATATTCTTTTAGTTTTAGAGACAAGATAAATAATTGGCGCTTCATCATTGGTGCCTCTTTTATTTTATCAATGGTTGCATCGATGGTATCATAGATATTTCCATTGTTTAATTTGTATTGGTTGAGAAATTCATTAATCAGAATATCGGCTTCATAACTGCCTCCTACACGAATTTGTTTGAGTTGCATTTTCAGATAATAATAGGGTAAAAACCCAAGTATACATGCAAATCCAAGACTTCTGGTTACCGTAGTTCTTTGGAATACGACCAAAAATGTTGCCATAAACAACATGGTACTTAAAACAAAGAATGTGGATACTTTCTTATCATCTACTTCACCATAAACAATCAGCAATAATCTTTTTATATGTTTATAAACCCCTGTAGATGATCTCTTCGTCTTTCGGAAAGTTCTACGAGGTCTCATTACGTTTAACATGTATAGAATATCCCGTGAAAAAATAAGCCATATGCCGTATATTATCAGGCAATAAAATAGAATTTTTATAAGCATGGTCACTGTCTCAATCATTTTTTCACCTTTTTAATCCGTCATATCTTGGTTCATATACTTGATAATCATCATATGGGAACTTATCCTCTAACGCTTGTAAGCCTACTTGAAATCTTTTGAATGCTGTGGGCTCTTCTTCATATCCGACCTCTATCTTATCATCACCAACATCGTATTTAAACTGCCAAGCATCATCGTAATAAAGGTACTTACATATAGGATGAATACTAATACGATGCTCATACCGGTCAAACCGTATTTCATAAATACCTTTCAATCGCTTTTTACTCTTATCCGCAAGCTGAACGAAATGAAACACATAGTGAAAAGATTTTGCAACTTTATAGATGGTGTTATATAAGTCCCCACCATAGAATTTAACAATTTCATCTGCAATATCATAACAAATGTCCATTGGTTCTGTTGTATGATAGGTTGTTTTGCAACGCCTTGTCCCTTTATTAGCTGCTCGCATGGATACATTCAGGGCTCGACCATCTCTTGCTTCAGCGGATATAATGTAGTCTGCATCAGAACGCATAAGTGGTTTAATAATGCTTCCTAATTGCTCATCATCAGCGATTAACTGGATAATAGGCGCAGTAGGCTGTAATTTATGTGCAGGTATTTCAGCACCTGTTTCAATCATAACCCCTTCAAGGGAAGTATCCTCATACATTTGCCATGTCTCAAGAAACGTTGTTTTCCCCGTTCGAACAGCACCAGTAAACAATACATTATAACCTACTTTCACCATATCTTTTAAGACAGGTATAAGTTCTTTTGGTATGGTGTGCCTTTTAGCTTGTTCTTCAAAAGAAAGTTTTGGAATGATATATTTTCTAAAAATAATGACTTCTAGGTTTTCCTTCACTAGCTTTTCACCATATATGGTAATACGAGTACCATCATGCATGGCTACTTCTGCATGTTTTCCATCATAATGTATATTCTTTTCATTCAGTAATAGGGCTTTAATTAATTGTTTTCTCCTAGCATCACTTATGCGTTGAGGTTTCAACTCCATTTTTCCATCTTCCATAAAATAGATACGATCACCAATAATTTTAGCTGATTGAGAAAAAGCATATGCATCATGATGTTTCCATTCTGAAATACCCCCAAGCCCCCAACATTCTTGGTAGATTGCATCAACAATATTCTTATACCATGTCGGATGCCATTCTGTTAATTTATTATTTCTTTTTAAATAATCTTCAATATTATCATTAAAATATTTAACCTCTAGTTCCTTACCTAATATGGCATTCTTCTGTCTAAGAAGAGTGCTTGTTTCAAGACCTTCCTTATCCCATTGGCTATGAAAGTATTTAAAAATGGTATCACACAGGGCGTAAAATCTGGTTAATTCATCTCTTGTTATATGAACAACTTGTTTTGTCTTTTCGCCTGTTAATGAATAGATGTATTGACCAAGGTCAAATTCAGGCAAGGGATATTTTTCAAAATAAGCTTCTTTAGTAGTACTTCTTAAACTGTTGTTTACCACTTACCCCACCCCCTGTAAGCCAAACCACTTTCTTTTTTTGGGCGCTTTGTTATTCTTAATATGTAATTGATTCATGATAATGTCTGCTATTGTATCCATGTCTTTATTAAGGGTTTTATCCTTATAATGAATAAGTGTTTTTTTATCGTTTTCTGATTGTAATGCATATTTAGAATACTCTACTTTTCCTAATAATGGATGACCGTAGGTTTTAGCAATATCATATGTTGTAATGAGGGAACCATCTGCAATATGTTTATTGACAATTACCTGAAAATCATCTAAAGATAGTCGCTCGAGAATCGATTTCTTAGATAAATATCTTCTTAGGCTAATGGCTTGTTGTGTTGTCACTAAATAGCGATGATGGGTAGATGTTAATGCCGCAATCGACATGGCTCTATCCATATAACTTCCAGCATCCACAATAACTAAGTCACAAGCAAGAGATAATACACCTAACAGATGCATAATATGCTCTGGTTGATATTCTTTTCGATAAAGAATGGATTTACTTCCTTCTATTACATATAGGTTATCTTTTACCTTCTCTGATACATCAAAAACTTCTTCAACTGTAGCCAATCCCGATACAAGTTTTATCTTGATGGTATCAATATTATGTCGACAATTAACCTGAATATAGTCCGTGCCTGACTCTCCATCTAAATACAATAAACACACTTTTGCATTTGATCGACTAACAATCTTCTCCGCCACGGATTGAGCAATTTGTGTTGTTCCTACTTTTGTATCTGTTCCAAAGAAAGTGACTATATTTTTACTCACCGTGTATTTATACCGTTTTATAACCTCAGAACATATATGCTCTACAACATTTTCATCTGTCATATATGGCTGTAACATGTAGATATGATTGGTATCTAAGACACTTTTTGTGGAAAACTTAAAATTCTTCTTTTGTACACGATAAAAAATGTAGGATGACTCTAAGGTTTCTCTAATCTTAAGTAAATCATTAATGGAACACACGTGATCATCTATAATGGTAATATCAGCATCTACACTTTTAAACTGCTTGTCCATAATAACCTTATCAAAGTAAGTCACGCTATGTAACTGTCTTTTCAAGTTTTCATTCTCGGATACGAGATATACTTTATAAGTTGCCTCCATGATCGTTCCTCCATCTTGTCACTCGCTTGTATGCTCTATTGATACATAAGGATAAAAACTTTTCCATCTTCAATACTTTTTCGTAAAAGGTTAACCGTTTCTACATCTACTATTATTTCAATCTCATTAATTTTACTGGAGCCATTAAAACGTTCTTCTTCACTTAACGTAATGACCTCCCGATTAGCACTGTCTTTGGCATAAGCCACTGTCACACTTGCAATCGCTTCATCTTGGGCTAGTGGTCTATATTGTTCTAAATTAACTAATCCATCAGAAGTCACTGGTGTTATAGTATCCGTATTAATCTCATGAAAGAAGATCGTATCGCCTCGTCTAAGGGAGTTAGGATATGCCTTTAACCATTCATTAGGTACTCTAAAAATATATTCGTCCTCACTTAATACTAATTCCGTATCTTCAAAATACTCCTCAACTAGTTGTGCACCTTTTGGTATGAAACAACTAGCAGCTTTGCCAATAATACCTCTTGCATCAATGATTGCACCCTCAATAATTGTGTTTCCTTCCCGTTTTTCATAAGTGACCATTTCTACTGTAATGACATCACTTTTTTTAACTTCTTGTGTAAGTACCACCACATCATCGTACAGGATACTTTCTCGACCATATACTTCCCAATAGAAAATAAGTCCTACTGATATAACGATGAGTACTATTCCCATTATGCCTTTTATAATGTTCTTCATGTTGGCTCGCTCCTTGATATTTATTGATCGGTAGTCTTTTTAGAACAACTTTCGCCTTCTTTTTTCTTTTTATGAAACCCATTTGGCATAATCTCTTTATAGATTGGGTCAAATAAATCATCAAATGTGTCTTTATACTTGGATATCTGATAAGGCACTTTCTTTTTATAAGCCGCTCCGTATATCCACTCCTCTGGCAATCTTGGTATAGATAAATCCGGTTTTATGCCAAGGTAATGATTAAGCTCTTTCTTATTAATACCATCATTATCATTGTTTAGAACAAAACGAACATTATTGCGTTTTCTATTGTAATCCATTATTTTTTCAAATATATTGTAATTAGCCATAAGTTCAGGGGGCATAGCATTATACATCACAAATATTATGTCAAATTCATGTAAAATTGGTTCGATAAGGTTGTAATGATGCCCTATATCAATAATAGATATTAGAGAATCTTTTGCCGCATATAATAATTTGCTGGTTTTATCATCATTCCAATCATTAATTCGTTCTCTCGTTGGATCATTAATCAAATACATGATATCTTCTATTATCGTAATGTCATCTCTATATATAATGTTGTTCTCATTAATTTCGTGTAACACGGGGTAATAAGAAACAGTTGTATAATTGGATATACCCATAAGATCATATATATATGGTTCATTATAGGGGAATTCAATTAGAGATACTAAGATTTTCCTATCGGCTAAAGCTCTAGCCAAATTAACGGATAGAAAAGTGGATCCTGCTCTTGGTGTTAAGGACATAACCCCTATTGTCTGAGGTTTTATACCTGTATAAACCGTTTGTTTCTTATCCTCTTTAGGTTTCGATAACTCTTTCAAATCATTATGTATATCCCCTATAGATTGATAGCGATCATCAGGATTAAACTTAGTACACTTACTTATAATACGTTCCAATCCTTGTGAATACTGCCCAAATTCTCTAAGTGGTAAAATCTCATAGGGTGGCTTTGATAGATTTCTGTTAGTGACCATGTAATAGAGCGTTACACCTAAGCTATATATATCTGTTCTTACATCGCTTTGCCAAGCAGAATTATATTGCTCTGGAGCTGCATAACCATGAGTGCCTATCAGTACTGTATCTGTATCCCCATGATTCTTATATTCTCTAGCAATCCCAAAGTCCACTAACTTAATCCCTTGCTCATCAGTGATCATAATATTACCTGGTTTCATATCCCGATAAATGATTGGATATGGTTTTCGACTGTGTAAATAACCTAAGACTTGACATAGTAATTTCCCAAAATGAATAATTGTTGCCTCATCAATTGTCGAATATTGCTGTCGATATTCTCTTAATGTAATCCCTTCAACGTATTCCTCAATAATATATAGGTAATCTTCATCTTCTTCAATATCTACAATACGCGGAATTAATGCATGATTCAGATCTTTCAACATACTGGGTTCTGCCAATAGATTAATAACACTATCCTTTTTCTCTATGCGCTTAATAGCCCACCTATTGCCTAGCTTAACATTTTCAGCTAAGAACACCCTACTCATGCCGCCTTTACCAATCTCTTTTAGAACACGATATTTACCAAAGTGCGTACTTCCTACCATAATTACAAGTCTCTCCTTATGATGAATAAGTATATAGATAATATCTTATATATGACTGATTATTGGTTGACAATATTGTTTACCATCCAAATCTAATATAAACATATGAGGATTTATTTATTTTATTTGTTTTCTTTGTATTTTTCTGACATATATTGGTATTATATATTATATTATGTTGTTTGGCAATATGTTTTTGATGTTTTTTCCACTTTACTGTCAATTATTGATGTTACGTTCTTATATGTTTTATTTAATTTAATGCTAAAATTAAGAATATTGTATTGAAAAAATACTATTATTATAATAAAATAACATTAAACCATGTCTAATATTGATGAAATATCTCATATATTGGTAATATGTTTTTTTACATCTATTTTATAGAATTTTATTATTCTATCATGTTCATATATATACAAAGGAAATTATACCACAATTACATACTCTGTTTGAGTAATATGCTATTGAATAATCTTACCATGATTAGAGCTAAAATAAATGATGCAAACACAAAAGAAGAGACAAGAAAGGACGTATTTACAATGAAAAAGAAAGTAATCGCAATTCTCTTATTAGTAGCACTAACACTAAATGCAACAATCGCTTATGCAACAGAATCGCAGAAAAAGTTATTCACAGACATCCCTGAAAATCATTGGGCTATCCCCAATATTGAACATCTTGTTGACATAGGTGTTATTAATGGATTCCCTGATGGATCATTTAAACCAAACTTTAGTATTAATGTGGATTCTTTCATTAAGATGACTATGACAGCTCTTGGATATACGGATATTATGAATGGTTCCCCTTATTGGGCACAGCCGTTTATTGATAAAGCGGTTGAATTAGGTATTATTGAACAAGACCAATTTGTTTCTTACAAAGAGCCTATTACCAGAGAAGAAATGTCCAGTATTATTGCTAAGGCTATTAAGGATGAAGAAAAGGCTGATACCAGGAGTCTTGTAGAGAATTATGTAAAAGATTTTTCGTCTGTCTCCTATACTTATGTTGAGGATGTGAAGGATGCTTATGCTTTTGGTATTATTACTGGAATGCCAGATAGTACGTTCAGACCGCAGAGTGAATCTACTAGGGCGCAGGCAAGTGCTATTATTCATCGGATGATTGAGAAGAAAGAACGGAAGCCTTTTGAGCCTACTGAGCCGTCTACGGGCGATAATGGTAGTGATGGTAGTGGTTCAGGTGATGGTGGTAATGATAATGGTGGCTCGGGGGAAGATTCAACCCCTATTGAGTATATTCATAAGGTTGAGGATGGCAAGGTTGTTTATAGTACTGAGAAGATTATGGAGATATTGAAAGAATATCCTATTATTGAGAATGAAGTGAGTAATGACTTTTATGAGAACAATAAAAGGGCTACAGATCAAGAAATAGAAATTGGTTGGTATAGCACCTTATCACAAGAAACAGAAGAATTCTTAGAAACATTTTTTACAAGAGATTACTCCCAGCTAAACAAAGAAAATGCTGTTAACCGATCATTATACTTCTTTCAAGATTGGTGGTATTACCGCAATGAGCGGTTTGCTCCTAAAGATTTTGTAGAGTTATGGTATAACGAAACAAAAGAATGGAAAGTACAACAAGATATGATTTTTGTTACAGATAGTTATAGGATGATATATGCTCCTGATAGTGGAATGGCCGTTAGAGGGAGAATGTACTTTAAATATAATAATCATAATAATCCTGAAAATATTAAATATGAATTAGAATTACCCGAAGTTATGTATTCACAAGTAGAAAACCTAGAACATAATAAATGGTATTATGTAGATGTGGATATCATCATGATCAATCCTGCATCTAACGCACCAGTAGATTGGGAAACTTCTACATATACACTCTCAAACTACCATTATCTTAGTGCAATTAAAATGGTAGAAGGACAGTAGGTGAAAATGTGACAAATAAAAGACAGCTCAATAGTATAATTCTTATACTTATATTAGTATTTAATATGTTTAATGTTAATGTATTTGCTGGTAGTAGTACACAAAAAGTAGAAATTAAAGATTTTAACTTAGATGGATTTCAAACCTTCCGTTTTTACGTATCCTCAAAAATAAGTACTTCCAAATACAAATACAAAACAATCGGATGGCGAATACATATTGCTCCTGATGGTACAGATGAAATATTCGATGCAGATATTCCTTATCAATTTAAAGATGCAAATAACGATCAAGTAGACCTTGATCTAATAACTAAAATATTTGATCCCGCGGGGGTTTCCCAAATCCATCGAGAAGTAGGAGGGATTATTGAAGCCGATGCCATACAGATTATTTTGATTCATGGTGTTCCCATGGGAACAAATAATGAACCTGTTGACCCGACTACCATTATTGGATGGGAAAATGATATGTCAGTCCTATTGAATAATGCTAATGTAAAAAAGTTTTCTGATCCCTATTTTTTTGATAAAGAAAATAATAAATTACCTAAAGCCATCCTTAGCGGACTTCCTAAAGGAATACCATGGAGTACGAAAACACAGTCAGATTTACAGTATTCCTATTATGATAACGTTGAGAATTATAAGCCTGTTGCTGAATCCGTTGACGTAACACTTAAACTAGAAACAACCTCATCACTTGACGAACAAACCCTTGATATGTCAAAAGGAGAAGGGCAAGCAACAGTAAGAATACATGCCAGCGGAGAAGTTGATCCAAATCCTGAACAGGTCTATGCACAAAATTATAATAATATTCGTTACATTGGTATTGAAATAAATGGTATGGAGAAAAAACTCTATCCTGGTACGGACTTTACGAGTTTAAACTATGATACAGAATTTACATTCAATTATCTGCCTCATGATATTGAGGATGGGGATAGTGATATGAATGATGAAGTTAGAAAATTTTATTCAGGTAGTGTACATGTTGAATATAAGAAAAAATATTATGGTGATAATACAGATGACACGGAAACTAATCTCATTAAAAAAGCCCCCATCCCCGACGGTGACCCTCTAGCTATTCTATCCGTACCTGACCAAGTACTCGTAAGTGAAGAAATCCTTGCCGATGGGTCAGGATCGATTGCACCAGAGGGAGCAACTATCGTCAACTATACTTGGGAAGTTGAGAACGAAGCATTAACCAAAGAAGATGGCAATAAAAGCATCAAATTAACCTATGACGAACCGAAGACTGCTACCGTAGCCTTAACAGTTGAAGATAGCAATGGTAAAACGGATACCGCCATGAAAGATGTAAAAATCATTAAGAAAGCCAGTCCACCGATTAACTGGTCACCTGAAGTCACCCTATCAGGACCTACCATTGTCATGCAAGGTGATAGCTTTAACCTTCGAGTGAATGCAACTGATCACGAAGATGGACCATTAGCACCAACTCTTAGTAAGCCATCATCTTTAGTGTTAAGTGGATCAGTACATAACGGTGATAACACCGCTAAATTCTTGCAAAGTGGTATCTTTACTGTCACAGCAAAAGCAACGGATAGTGGTGGTAAAAGCGATAGTGCCAGTATTCAAATAGAAGTGTGTCCACCAAAGCCATTAGCGATTATTTCAGAGAATGGTGATTATAAGGTAGGACAAACGGTTATATTAGATAGCTCCAACTCCAAAGCCGTTAGTAAAACCTATCCGATAGACTGGACACTAACGAACTGGACAATCACACCTTTAGCCAGTCTTACAAGTGATGATATTTATACCAAAAAGCTTAATGATAAAGAGATAGCCTTTACGTCAAAGAAAACTGGTAAAGTAGAGATATCCCTAACGGTAACGAATACATTAGGCTACTCTAATACTCGAACCATCCAGCGAACAATCGTTAATGATCAATCACCAACGGCTGATTTTAAACTGATTAAAAAGGTCTATAGAGATAAAGACAATGATAAAAAAGCCATTGTACGAGCCTTTGATATGTCAACGAGTCCTGATGGTGATAGTATCACTAAGAGGGCGTGGTTCTATGCTTTTGATAGTGATAACGATGGTATTTTTTCAGATGATACCTGGTATTATCATAATGGCACAAGTTGGGTAGATTCTGGTACAGCTTACGGTAATCTATTTGCATTTGCTGATACGGTGGAGACTGGCAACCTAACCGATGTAACGGTAGAAACCACTCACGTAGGTCGATATAAATTTGAACTAAAAGTCTACGAAGAACACGATAACAGGCTTTTAGAGTTTATTGATACCTCATATATCTTGACAGATGATACCACAGACAAACCAGGCGAGGAATGCATTGCCGAAGTGGATAATATTGCGCCTGTAACAGCTGTAAAAGTAGATGTATCCAAAAATGAGGTCTATGATATAGTCGTGGTTACGGATTATAAAGACATGGATTTAATTACGCTACAGACAGAACTTAATTTGCTTAAAGCCGAAGCATTTGCAAACAATAAAGATTTTAAAGTCCATGTGGTGACGGATAAAATCAAAACTGGACAGCAGCATAAAATTAGAAATTACTACACTTATGCAAGGAATATAAACCTTCGCTATTACCTTGATGGTGGAAATTATCAATTTTCAAGTTCAAGTAATAGCAGGCTTGAAGAATACAATCATGATTTAAGATCACCAACTATACAGTATGAAACAGCACAAGGGTATACATACCCTACTGTACCTTTTGTAAAAGGTGATAAGTTCTCCTGGCATCGAACAAGTTTTTCATCCTCTTACAATGGTTCTTATGGTGGTTATGACAAATCTGGCGTTGAATTCCAGTTTTATAATCCAGACAACAAAATTGCTACCCTATCAACATACCGAGTAACCACTAGTGGAAGTGAACAGGGTATGGGGTGGTGTCAAGTATGGCAGAGCATCGGTGTTGTGGATGAAAGCGTTAGCATCAACAACTATTGGACACAAACAACATCCTATACACCTCATGATTACTACTATGATATTCATGGTATGGATTTCTCAAAGGTAGAAAACGTTAGTTATACCAACGATAGCAAAAAGGTATTCTTATACTTTACAAAAGGTTCAGCATATAGTTATGAGAACGAAAGCGGTAACAACTATTCAGCAACAAGTCTTGATAAAGATGTCATGGACTATCTTATTTACAATGATTTTGAAACCTATGTCATCACACCTAATGAAAGTACATTAGATGTTAAATTTGATAATGATGATTATGGTTCAGACATTGATTCACAATATGCTACATTAAGAGAATTAGCCCATTGTTCACCTACACGAGGGAAATATATTATAGGTGATGGAAACTCCGAACAATGGAAAGATCAGCTCATGCATATCACCAATAAAAATGTGGTGATGCCTAATGACGTGAGTGTGGAAAACAATGTTATTAATTTGACATTTGATGAAGCCTTTAAAGATGGGGAAGAAATCGACCTTAAATTACTGTTAGAGCAAACCAAGTTATCGGATCTAGTAGGTAATACCATTGATCTATCTAAAATGGAATTTGATACGGTAGCAAAAGTTAATGATACGGATATTAAAAGCATATCCAGTTTATGTTTTTCAAACCCCATGACTAAGAGAGACTTGGTTGAAGGTATTGATATTGTATCTATTAAAGATAATATCATCTTATATAAAGAAAGTGGAACGTATAAGGTCTATTTTGTTGATGAAAATAGAGCAAAAGCTAGTTTTTCTGAACAGGAACTCTTTGAAATAGAAAACCTTGATTTTACTAATGTGAAAGATATTCATATTCAGCCAACCTTTATCGCATTATTATATAATAATGGGTCGGTAAAAGTGTATGGGTCAGTAGCTTATTATAAAATTACCTCATATCAATGGACGAATATCACAAAGCTTCTATCTATAAATAATTTAATAGTAGGTATTAAAAATAATGGAACTATTATTTCATGTGGCATGGTCAATCAATATGGAAGTCAGTATTATTATAATAATAGAATAGAGGTTTTTAATTATCGAGACAGTGTGGCAATAAGTACTGGAATTATATTATTAGACAATGATTTTAATGTTAAAAATTTTGGTCATTCTTATAATAATTTTTATCCTAAGTACATTAAAGAAAAATTAGGTATCACCAATTTTGAAATGGTTGGAAGCAACCTAAGTCCTTATGTATTCATTAAGTATAATAACAGATATTATCGTTACAAAAATTATGTTGAACCTATGGAGTTAATTCAAGAAATTAATAATATGTCCATAAAAGAATTTATCCCTGTAGGGTATGATAATTTTATTGTTATTAAACAAGATGATACGCTATATTATTCAGAAAGCTATAAGAATGAGTTACAAAATAGTAATTTTTATCCTGATATATGGTCAAAAGCCAATAATGTAGGAAAGGTCAAGAAAATTATACCCGTTGATTCCAGCCTTTGGGTACAAGGGGAGCAAAACGAATTTTATATAGGTTATAGTGGATCTTATCCATCAAGAGTGCCAATAGGTAAGAAATCATTTGACTATCGCTATATTCCTATTAAAGATATTCAGGAAGTCATAAGCCATGGTGGGAATGGTTACTCTTACAATACTGATTCCATCATTCTTATGAAAAATGGGGACAAGTATTATCTAACGGATCAGCTTAATGCATACCGTTTAGGAAACAATTTGAAATATTTCTTTGCAGACGATCATGGGGTTTCTTATATGACAAAATCGGGTTACTTTTATTCGTCAATAGTGGACCGATATAAATACAATTACCCCCATAGAAATTTTAGTGGTTCATTTGATAAAGTTATTTCATACTCTCCTGATGACTGTTTTATTGGGCTACGTAATGGTAGAGTATCTGTTTACCATAGAGGTGGTAGCAATTATGATTATTTGAATAATGTCAGTTACTATAGTGATGTGGAAGATATCTATACGTACAGTAACATTCTATTCTTAATGAGAAGAGATAAAAGCGTAACAGCATTATACCCAAATTCCTTGTATCAGCAATTTAATGGTTATGGTAGTTTCAAAGATAAAAACATAAAGAAATACATCATGCATAGCTATTTATACGGATTAGATTCAGAAGGTAGACTATGGCGAACAGACCCAAGCGGACTCATAAACATTGCATCGAGTGTACAAGACTTCTTTTTACTTAATAATGAAATCATCTATTTAACGAATAGTGGAGATCTTAGTCAATATGGTGATGGTAATAAATATGAAACATACGACAATATGCTTGTAGCACCTCACTTTATTACCTTAAAACTAAAAGGGACAGATGATTATGTATGCATAACAAAGGATGGTCTTGACATAGGTTTCATAGGTGGTTTTGATGCGAAAGCCAGGTACATACAATATCTACGTTCTACACAATTTCATATCGGTAAACATCAACCTAATGGTGTGGCTTATCATTATAAAATCTTTACAGATGATAAAGATTCAGTTGAAGAAGTTCTATTGAATCAAGTAATAGATGATACTTGGAAAGAAGTAAAAGATAAGGATATCATATCGGTACAAGATGGCTACTACATAGGAGTCGTCGAAGTTGATGCAGAAAATAAAGCCATAGGCTACAGCTATATGAAAGCTTTAGCTGAAAATATGTAGAAGGAAGGTGTAAGGTTGAAGCAGTACAAACGTTTACTAATTATGCTATTGATATTTACCTTTATATCAATAGCACTATCACCATCAGCCTTTGCAGTAGATCCATATGAGAGAGAGCCATATGGAAGTACACAATGTACGTTACAATTTAGTGAATGGAACTTAAGTGACAGTTATAATAATTATCCTGAAGATATGTCCCTAAGTACGTATTCATCAGGTGTTAAAGTAGAAATACTGAATGTTGTTACGGATAATACAGATAAAAACTACTGGATAGTTCGCTATAAAGCAAGTGGTAATATATCCGCCTATTGTAGTTCCTATAATTCAAATTATAGTGCCTATGCACGTACTACAATCAATGGTTACACCATAGAAGGTAATGATTATAGAGATAGTGGAAGTCATTATACACGACAAAGTGTCTATTATCAAGACACTGAAAAAACTATTCGGGTACATAAGGGCGAAAATCGGATGAAATTAGAGGTTATTGTAACAACGTATTCAAGAACTTATTTAAAATCAACAACCCGATCAGATAGAAAAATCTTCAATATGAACAGTATACCTCAATTAACAAGTAGTATTAATCGTAACTATATGAACGGTAAAGATAGTCCATCTATTACTGTTACAGGTAAAGTGTGGGATATGGAGCAAGATGCTGTAACAATTGAAGCTAAATTAGGTAGTGTAACAAAATCAAAAACTATAAATACACCAAATACTTCCATGGGAAACGATATAGACTATGTATTTACATTCTCATTTAATGAATATCCTAGTGATATGACAGCTTCATTGCTAGTAATCGTTAAAGATTGTTATGGTGATAGTAGTTACAAAACTTTTAAGATGTATATTGATCGTGATGAGCCTACAGTATCAATTCCTAATGATACTATGGTTAAAGGTGGGTCATCTATACACGTAACACCAAGCGAACAAAGTGATATCTATTTGTTAAAGAATGATACGCCTTATCCGCTATATCCTGATATTTTACATGCTGTTAATGAAAATAAAGGCATTAAAATTGGGAACTGTTCCAGTAAGACTGATTTAACAGTACCTAATACCTTAGATGGTACTTATCGACTATTTGCTGTAGACAATGGAAAAAATGTATCAAGTCCTTCAAATAATATGATCATGGTGGATAGTGTTAATCCTCAAAAAACAAATGTACTTATTGATGGCAACACCATTAAATTAATCTTCAATGAGCGATTAAAACCTGTGGTACCTTCTAAAGATGATTTTTTATTACCTAAAGTCAATATTATCTCCTCTTCGGTATGTATCCTTGCTGACGAAGATAATGTGGACTACGAATTCATCTTCGACGACTATGAATCCGACGAAAAATATACCGATAGATTCGTGTTTAGTGCCTTTGATAACTCTATGTTCACGAACCCTAATGGTATTCCAGATATCATCGGCAAGACAGCTGGTACAAAAAATGGTTTTCATGAAGTTGGACAATATACGCTTGAATACCAGGCTCAAGATACTCCTGTGAGTGAAACAGAAGATAATTTTGCATCGTACCGTAAATGGGGAAATAAAAACAATGTTCAACTCCTTGTCCACCGCAGACCCATAGCAAGTCTATCGGTCGATGCCTATCTTCAAAATGGTAATTGGCAAATTCGTTCCTTTAATGGCGAAGGCTATGATCTCGATCATATGGACATGAGTAATAAAGGTATCCTAGAGGAGCAATACGAATGGAAAAAATCTTCAGACTCAGGATTCACATCTGGGCAAATGCCTAACAACTTACCTGCGAAAGAAAATAACCAAAGCATTGATTATATTATAAAATACCGTGTAAAAGATGTTGAAGGTGCTTGGAGTAAACCCGTGACCTATATCCTTAACTTCAATCTCCTATTTGAGGCCAAATTAAAAACAGCCAAAAACCAACCTCTCACTCGCGTATCTACAGATCAAAACCTCATTACTTATGAGGCTGTAACCACTTGCCCCTATAATGTAAGGCTGACCTTAGCATTATACGATCAAAATGGTACGAACCCTGTAGCAGGTACCCATACATTAAATGTCAATCATCAACAAGGTGTTACGGGCACAAAAATCGGGCTTGTGACCAATTGGAACAACATTAACTATTACATACCTAAGAGTACACCAGAAAACTGGTATACGTTCAAAGCAACAGCTATATCTACTGATGGTCAGTCTATTACAAAAGAATGGAAAGTTTACCTGATTAATAACACACCACCAACAATTAATATTCAACAAATCGAGCCACATTTCATCTATGAAAGTGACCAAGTAAAAGCTAATATACAGGTAAATGATGCTGATCTTGATACATTAACTGTTACTGTGAATTTTTCCAAAGATGGACAACTCTTAACTGCTAATGGTTATCCTAAGACATATACGCTATCGCCTAATACTACAAATCACTATGATTTACTTGAAGTACCACTTATGAATCATATTGCATTAGGCAACTATGATATTCATGTTCTTGTGGATGATCAAAATGGCGGAACAGCTACAGACTCACTCACCATTACACCTTCCCCACTATCCATAACAGGCAATGTGGATCATCATCCTCAGTGGAATGATAACCGTATTAAATACAATCGTGCTAAAACCGGTAAAGATAATCAACCAAGAGATTACAATATGTACTGGGCTGGAGAGCGCTTTATGCTAAGTGCTCATACAACAGCTATAAATGCCGATAGTCATGTAACTGTTACCAAAGTCAGCGTTAACATTGTTGAACCTAGTAGAATATCACTCCAACCTTATAAAAAAGACTTATCACCTATCACACCTCATCCAACTGGAAATGGGTGGTCGGGTGAATTATGGGACAACACCATGATTTATCGTTGGGGAAGACCAAATCCCGAAGACCTTACCTTCCATTTCACAGTATATTACAGTAACGGTGCTATAAAACACAATGATGTAACCGTAACTATAGATGACCGAGAAACCTATTTTCAGTATCACCGCAAATGGTAATCAAGTGTGAAAATAAATTCCCATACCCTTGTTGTGACTTTGGCCTTGCAGGCAAACAAAGTCATGGCACAAAATATGTCTTACATTCTCATTGCAGAAAGGGTATCTCATGAGCCTTAGCTTATGAGATACCCTGTATTTTCACTAAATCAATTAGAAGCTTTTTTTATTAAGCATTCACATAAATATTTTGATCTCTATTAGGACCGACACCAACCATGGTCACCTTAGCTCCACATAACGCCTCTACGCGCTTTACAAATGCTTTTGCTGTCTCAGGTAACGCGTCGTAAGTACGAATATGATCGATCTCGCCCCATCCATCCATCTCTTCATAGACTGGCTCACACTTAGCTAAATCTTCTAAGCTTGCTGGGAATTCTTTTACAATCTCCCCATCTTTCTTATAAGCCACACAGATCTTAATTTTATCAATGTTAGCCAGTACATCTATTTTATTTAAAGCTATACTTGTAAGACCGCTGGTCCTTACAGCAAACTTACCAATAACTGCATCAAACCATCCACAACGTCTAGGACGACCTGTTGTTGTACCAAACTCATGTCCAACATTACGAATCATTTCACCTGTTTCATCAAATAATTCCGTAGGGAATGGTCCCTTACCTACTCTTGTTACATAGCCTTTCATAACACCGATACACTCACCAATCATCGTTGGACCAATACCTGCACCAACACATACACCACCTGTAATTGGGTGAGAAGAAGTCACATATGGGTATGTTCCCAGATCGATATCCAGCAATGTACCTTGAGCGCCTTCAAATAATACTTTTTTACCTGATGAAATAGCCTCATAAGCAAGAACGGTTGTATCTGCAAAATATGGCTTTAATCTTGCCATATAACCTTTATACTCTTCAATGACTGCATCTGCATCGAATTGTATATCTTGATTATAGACCTTTTTAATGATGGCATTTTTGATGGCAACATTTTCAGTAATCTTACTAGCAAAAAGTTCTTCATTGAGGTAATCACATACACGTACACCTGAACGTTCTGCTTTGTCCATGTAACATGGTCCGATACCTTTTTTAGTTGTTCCAATATCACTGCTACCACGGTATTCTTCTTTAATACCATCAAGTGTTTTATGATATGGCATTACGAGATGTGCTCTTAAACTAATCTTAAGGCTATCTGTATTAATACCTTTTTCATGAAGGTGATCAATTTCTTCTAATATTCCCTTAGGATCAATAACAACACCATTACCTACGATACACTCTGTTCCAGGATATAGGATACCCGATGGCACTAAGTGAAATTTATATACTTCATCGTTAACTGCAACGGTATGTCCTGCGTTATTTCCACCTTGTGAACGGATGACTACATCTGCTTCCTCTGATAGAATATCAATAATTTTTGCTTTTCCTTCGTCGCCCCATTGTGCGCCAATAATTACTTTTGCTGACATATTTATTGCCCCCTTCGGTCTATAATTTCTCTTGCAGTGATAACGCCTGATGCTGAGGCCTGAGCAAGTCCTCTTGTCACACCTGCACCGTCACCTGCTGCAAAAAGATTCTTAATTCCAGTTTCAAGTTGATTACTTAGCTCTATCCTTGAAGAATAGAACTTCACTTCTACACCATAGAGTAAAGTATGCTTAGAATAAACACCTGGCGCAACCTTATCCATAGCCTGTAGCATTTCCTTAATAGCCGTTAAGAAACGGTAAGGAAGTACAAGACTTAGATCACCTGGAACAGCATCCTTTAAAGTTGGTCTTACTAAGCCCCTCTTAAGACGCTCAGGAGTAGTTCTGCGCCCATCTAACAGATCACCGAGACGCTGTACTATAACGCCACCTGATATCATGTTGGATAATGTGGCAATATACTTGCCATACTCAATGGGAGCATTAAATGGCTCTGTAAAATTCTTACTCACTAATAAGGCAAAGTTAGTGTTATCGGATCGTTTATCTGCATAACTGTGTCCATTTACCGTCTTCAAGCCATCATTATTCTCGACAACGACTTTTCCAAAGGGATTCATACAGAACGTTCGAACACGGTCATCAAATGAATTCGTATAATAGATCATTTTTGATTCATATAAATCATCTGTTATATCCTTCATCACAACAGCTGGTAGTTCAACACGAACCCCAATATCCACCGCGTTATTTTTTGATTTAAGTCCTAATCGTTTCGATTCTTGATAAAACCAATCGGAACCTTCACGACCAGGAACTACGATTACATAGTTTGCTTCATATATATGGTCATCATCAAGCTTAATGCCTGTCACTATTTCATTCTCCACGAGGATTTCGTGGGCTTTTTTGCCAAAGACAATGTCTATTTTATCTGTAAGAAACTCTTCCATTTTACGTAGAATTTCAAAACATTTATCTGTGCCAAGGTGTTTTACATTAGCTGGAATAAGTGTAATATCAGCGGCTACACATGCTTTTGCAATGGGATAAATTTTATCCTCATCGTCTCCGTGTACTTCTTTCGTTCCACCGAACTTCACGTAAATATCATCGACATAATGAATCAGTTCCATTAACGTTTCCTTAGACATGTATTCATCCAACACACCACCAAAAGCAGTCGTTAAGGTCAACTTGCCATCTGAAAATGCACCAGCACCACCCCATCCTGTCACAATGGAACAAGGATTACAACGCACACATTTTGTGCCCTTTTCAGCACTTGGGCAGTGGCGTTTTACAATGCTTCTACCTTTCTCAACCAGTAAAACTTTTAGATGGTCATCTTTATTAATTAGCTCCATAGCAGCGAAAATACCTGCTGGACCGCCGCCTACGATAATGACATCGTACTTATTATTACCCATCTTATCACCTTCTATCAATTATGGTTGGATTATATCCTAGATATAAGTTGAAGTAACCCATTTAATAAAGAGATATTCAACCTACAAATTAAATAAAATATGTATTGACCCTCTAGCAAAATAGTATCTAATTGTTAAGTTCAATACTTACAGACATAATCCTTTAAAAGTTTAACAGATTCAAATCATAAAATCAATAGAAAATCGAACATTTTTTATTTTTTTACAAAAAACATTCGATAACAAAATGACAGCAATATCCTCTTTACATTTTACCCACTTTTCTATTATACTATACATAAGAGATCATTTATAAGTTGTAACCCACCTAAGCACTCATACACCCATGAGTATTCATCATGATCATTTCATACTTTCTTTTGTACACTCCCGTATATTTCAAAAGTAATATCTTGTCTAAAAGAATATGAACGATTGATGAATGGCAGCTAAAAGGCTACACCTTATAAGAGAAGACATCTCATTGTAACTTTCTTTTTAGTAAGCAGCTAAGACATCGGTATGTCAAATAGAAGGAAGTGATAATATGAAAATTGAGAAAATCAGTAATGCGCAAATACGGTGTACTTTAAATAAAACAGATTTGTCAACAAGACAGATTAAAATTAGTGAGTTAGCATATGGTACTGAAAAGGCTCAAGAACTTTTCAAAGATATGATGGCCCAAGCTTCTGATGAATTTGGTTTTGAAGCGGATAATGTGCCTTTAATGATTGAGGCCATACCCCTATCAGGAGACAGTATCATGCTGGTCATTACAAAAGTGGATAATCCTGATGAACTAGATGATAAATTTGCATCCATACCTAAACAGAATGTCCGTAAATTCAAAAAGAAGGACACAGACCAAGAAGAGGTTGCAGATACAGGTAGATTGACAGAAGTTAAACAGATGATCTATATGTTTAAAACCCTTGATGAAGTAACAAAAGTTGCCGGAATCATATTACCATTATATGATGGTGTCAATTCATTATATAAAGATGAACAATCAAATCAGTATTATTTAGTATTGCATAAATCAGAAGATGGTGGAGATGCATTTATTGGACTTCATGGATTACTCTCTGAATATGGAAAAAAATCAACCGTTTCGCATATTATGGAAGCTTTTTTACAAGAGCACTACGATGTGATCATAAAAGAAAAAGCTGTTCAAGTGTTATCTAAGCTGTAGATTACTATGGAGAAAGTTAAAGATTACAAAAAATGAAATCCCCTATTTTTGTGAAATAGGGGATTTATTTATGTGATTATTTGCTTTCTAAATATGCATTGATTTTTCCCATTAACTCGTCTATATCCATGCCATGTACAAAAGCTGCCTCTTCAAGCGTCTCGCCTTGAGCGGAAGGGCATCCAATGCAATGCATACCAGTTTCTAATAAAATCGGTATGATACCTTGATCTACTGCAATAATATCAGCAATAATCATATCTTTCGTTACTTTTGCCATATCTATGACCTCCTTATAGTCTAGGGTATACTCATTATAATATATATTTATTTAATTGACAAATATAATTTTTTTATATAAGTTAAATGTTATAGGCTCAATGAACCCAATAATTATCTTGTGCTATTAACCTATATATCAAGTTCTTATACTCGCCGATAAATATCTACGTGATATTTGTATAAATCAGGTCGATAATAGGATTCCTCAAAGAAGAGTTTCTCATTACCTTCCACATAAGTTATACCTGTAACTTTTAGTAATGCACCTTTTTTCTGCATATGAAAAGTATTCATCATAAACGTATTGGCTATACATGCATCCATGTCACAGGAAATATTTTCTATCTTATACTGGTAGTGTTCTTCTAAAACCTGATAAAGTGATTCCCGTACATCGTACTGATCCAAGTCTGGGCACTTCTCTTTTTCTATATAAACTGTTTCTAAAGCCATAGGTAAATCATTGCCTAATCGTAAACGTTTTAATTTATAGAACTTGGTCTCATAGGGCACACCCATTAGCTTACTAATTTCTTTAAGATTAAATACAGTACAAAATTCTAGAATCTGTGTACGAGGTATAAAGCCTCTTTCTCTTAATGTATCTGTAAAACTTTTTACATTTCGTTGCAAAAAATGTGGTGAAGAAACAAAGGTTCCTCTACCCTTCTCTCGATATAGTTTTCCTTCCTTAACCAACTCATTAATGGCTTGGCGTACTGTCATTCGACTCATATTAAATTGTGTACATAGGGTTCTTTCTGACGGAATACGTTGCCCAGAACGGTACTCTCCATCACTAATGCGCTTTTCAATATCCTCTTTAACCTGCAAATATTTAATTGGCATTTTCTCCATACTCTAACCCCCTCATATTATTTTAACACGGTCTGGCTGTGTATTCAACCCGATATATTAATACATCTTATCAATTAATAATGATTATTTAATAAAAACATCTTGACGTGTATACAGTATGCAGTATATAATATACATATAGAAACAGCACATAAAAATACTTCAAATAAAAGAAGATGAAATTGAAGATAATAACGTTGTATATAAGGAGGTCATTAGCATGCATGATAATTGGAAAAACTTTATTTCCGGAAACTGGGAAAAGCAAATTGATGTACGGGATTTTCTCCAAGCCAATTATACACCTTACGTGGGTGATGATTCTTTCTTGGCTGGACCTACAGAAGCCACAACAAAACTCTGGGAAAAAGTAACTGAACTGACTAATGAAGAAAATAACAAAGGTATCTTAGATGTAGAAACAAAAGTACCTTCATCTGTTACATCTCATGGACCTGGTTATGTGGATAAATCTTTAGAAAAAATTGTTGGTTTTCAGACTGACAAACCATTAAAACGTGGTATAATGCCATATGGTGGTATTCGTGTTGTACGAAATGCTCTAGAAGCTTATGGCTATGAACTGGATAAAAATACAGATGAAGTATTTACCCATTATCGTAAAACACACAACGATGGTGTATTCGATGCTTATACAGATAATATGCGTCAAGCAAGACGTTCAGGGGTTATTACAGGTCTTCCTGATGCTTATGGTCGTGGTCGTATTATTGGTGACTATCGAAGAGTCGCTTTGTACGGAACGGACCAATTAATAGCTAATAAGCAAAAAGAGAAAAAACAATTAGAAATGGATTACATGGAACCCAATGTGATCGTTCTTCGAGAAGAAATCTCTGAACAAATTAGGGCTATTAAGCAATTAAAAGAGATGGCTGATTCCTATGGGTTTGACATCAGTAAGCCAGCTGCTAGTGCAAAAGAAGCCATTCAATGGACGTACTTTGCATATCTTGGTGCTATCAAAGAGCAAGACGGTGCAGCAATGTCCTTAGGTCGCGTCTCTACTTTCTTAGATATTTATATTGAAAGAGATCTACAAGCAGGTACCCTTACAGAAAAAGAAGCTCAAGAACTAATGGACCAGTTTGTTATGAAGTTACGTATGGTAAGATTCCTAAGAACACCATCTTACAATGAATTATTCTCAGGCGATCCTACTTGGGTTACAGAGGTTATTGGTGGAATGGGCATTGATGGTCGTACCCTTGTAACAAAAAACAGTTATCGTGTTCTTCATACATTATATAACTTAGGTCCTGCTCCAGAACCAAACTTAACCGTATTATGGTCAGAACAGCTACCATCAAATTTTAAAAAATACTGTGCAAAAGCATCCATTGATACCAGTTCTATTCAATATGAAAATGATGATTTAATGCGCATATGGTATGGAGACGATTACGGTATTGCATGTTGTGTATCTGCAATGAAAATCGGTAAGCAAATGCAGTTCTTTGGTGCACGTGCTAACCTTGCTAAAGCTTTACTATACGCTATTAATGGTGGTAAAGATGAAAAGTCTGGCGAACAAATAGGACCAGAGTTTGCTCCTATTACAAGTGACTATCTTGACTACGATGAAGTTAAGCGAAAATTTGATGGTGTACTGGATTGGTTAGCTCAATTATATATTAATACACTTAACATCATTCACTATATGCACGACAAATACTGTTATGAACGTTTACAGATGGCATTACACGACAAAGATGTCTTAAGAACTTCTGCTTGTGGTATTGCAGGTCTATCTGTTATAGCAGACTCATTATCTGCCATGAAATACTCCAAAGTAAAGATCATTCGTAACGAAGTTGGTTTAGCTGTAGATTACGAAGTAGAACCAGGAAGTTATCCTGCTTTTGGTAATAACGATGATCGTGTTGACCTTGAAGCCAGTGAAATCGTTGAAAACTTTATGAATAAACTAAGAAAACATAAAACCTACCGTGACTCTATTCCAACCATGTCTATTCTTACGATTACATCTAACGTTGTATATGGTAAGAAAACAGGTAGTACACCTGATGGACGAAAAGCTGGAGAACCATTTGCTCCAGGTGCAAATCCTATGCACGGCCGTGATAAAAATGGTGCCATTGCATCCATGGCATCTGTAGCCAAATTACCATATGAGCATGCAGAAGATGGTATTTCCTATACTTTTTCTATTGTACCAAAAGCTCTAGGTAAAGATATAGATGCACGTATCACCAACCTGGTTGGTATGCTTGATGGCTATTTCCATGATAAAGGTCATCATATTAATGTTAACGTATTTGATAAAGAAACTCTATTAGATGCTATGGAGCATCCAGAGCAGTACCCACAATTAACCATTCGTGTGTCCGGCTATGCCGTTAACTTTATCAAACTTACGAGAGAACAACAATTGGATGTTATTAATCGAACATTCCACGAAAGAGCTTAGATTCTAGGTAACGCCAATCCCAAGAAAAGGAGGATATGTTCATGACTACAAAAGGTAAAATTCATTCAATTGAAACATGTGGTACTGTAGATGGACCAGGTATTCGATTTGTTATCTTTATGCAAGGCTGTCCACTACGTTGTAAATATTGTCATAATCCCGATACTTGGAAATTAGGTGATGGCGAAGAAACATCTGTTGAAGCCTTAATTACGCAAATTAAAAAATATAAGTCCTATATGAAATTTTCTGGAGGTGGCGTCACAGTAACAGGTGGCGAGCCACTCCTCCAAGCAAAATTTGTAAAAGAACTATTGAAACGATGTAAAGAAGAAGGTATGCATACAGCACTGGATACATCTGGCTATATCTTTAATGATCTAGTAAAAGAGGTTCTTGAGTACACGGACCTTGTTCTATTAGATATTAAGTGCTATAACAAAGAACAGTATCAGCATATTACTGGCGTATCCTTAGATCCAACCCTTGATTTTATGCAATATCTGGGCAGCATTCATAAATCTGTGTGGATTCGTTATGTCTTAGTTCCTGGATTAAGTGATAAAGAAGCGTATATTGAAGGTCTTGGAGAGTATCTTAGTCAGTATGAGAACATCGATCGTATTGAATTATTACCTTTCCATAAGATGGGTGAATACAAATGGGAAGAGCTCGGCTTATCCTATGAATTAAAGGATACCCATGAACCAACAGATGAAGCCATGAAACAAGCTACTAATATCTTAAAAAAACACAACCTAAATGTGATATCTTAGAGATGGAAGATGTTATCATTACCCCCATTCCATAGTGGTATTCACGTATATATAAATATAAATTTTTTTCTAATTAATGCTTGTATTATAGCTATGAATAGTTTACAATGTAGCTGTAAGTTTTATACAATTATAAACAAGAGCGTTTGTAACATCTTGCTATGAACGCTCTAATAAGAAAATTACAGGAGGTGCTCGAGAATGGCATATATTATTAATGATGAATGTATTTCATGTGGAGCTTGTGAACCAGAATGTCCAGTAGACGCAATTACAGAAGGCGATTCTAAATATGTAATTAACGCCGATACTTGTATCGATTGTGGCGCTTGCGCAGGCGTATGTCCAGTAGACGCTCCACAACCAGAATAATAGCCCATAAGTGATATTATCACTATAACTATTATAAAAAAGGAGCATTTGATATGCTCCTTTTTGACTATCTATTTATATTCACGCTCTTTTTTAACCCAATCCCATTTTTTTATCTTTATATTTTATATCTATATGTAGTAAAACTCCCAACCGATCCTTTGAAACTTTATCCCATTTTATTTTTTTAAATTTAAATAACCTTCTACTTGATGAGGATGCTATCTCTTGTCTCATTTTTTGCATCTCCCTTATGGTCTCATCAAGCTTTTTATATCGACTTTCCTCTAATGCTTCTCGTTCTTTGAATAGACACCTCATTTCACTTGTTACTTCTTTCGTAAGCGTTTCTTTTAATTCTTCATTGTTCTCTCTAAGCGCATCTTCAAGAACATCCTTTAAAAATCCTTGGAATTGTTGAAGCTTACTGCCTGAAGATTTTGCCACCTCCATTCTTTCTTCTTGATGTAAGACTCTTGATACTTGGTTACCATGTGTTGGTTCATGGCTTATCCGAGTATCTTGTTCACTTATCCCCTTAGGAAGCTTGTCCTCCTCAAGGATACCTGGTAATAACATCTTAATGGCTTTTAGTTGAAGACCTTGATCCTTAAGTTTTTTTATATTCTTAAGTGTGTTTAGATCCTCTGCCCGGAAATACCGATGTCCAAGTTCATTTCTAGGAATCTCTAATTCTAGCTCCTCTTCCCAGTAACGTAACACATGGGGCTCAACGTCTAATTGCTTGGATGCGTCTGAAATAATATAACGAGTTTCTGCCATTATCCCCCTCCTATTTGTAAATGATTTCCAATTAACTACTATTATACCATATTTTTACAATTGTTCAAGCCTTTTAAGAAAATATTATGAAGATATTCATACAAGCCCTAAGAAAAGACCTAATTCAAGTCTTCCCATGTGGGAGTTTAAGCGCCGAAAGGACAAAAAAAATACCTTCTCATATGAAAAGATATCTTTATTATCTATTTAAGCTTTAAACCCTCTATCCTTTACCCCATTAACGATTGTTTCATTAAGTGTCCCTTTACCATACGTTAAACCAGCATATACCTTTTGAGCATTCTGGACAAGGGACTCACTACTTTCTTCTAATGCTGCCTTATGAAAACCTTCTAAGAGCATCTCAGCTAAACTCTTAACTTCCATTAATGCTTCTTTCTCAAGTTTTATAGAGGCTTCTATCAGCTTTTTATTCATATAGATATAGAGTGACATGAGCTGTCTTGATATGGCATACGACATATCAAGATTATCCGTCAATTCACGGTGGAGTTTATGAACCCTTACCATGATAAGATTAAAATCTTCCACTTGATCTTCATGAAGTGCTTGTAAAGCTTTACTCATTTCTTCAATAAATAGCTCATAAGTTATAATCAATAATTGTTCCTTGTTCGCTTGTATTATACGATTCTGATAAGACTTAACTGTACTTTCTGTCATAATGATGCAATTCCTTTCCATAGATGATAAAATCGTCAGTTGACCACCTAATTAATAGGTCTATTACATAATTCTTTATCTAGTTCTGAAGTAATTGTAATATAGATTGTGGTCTCTGATTAGCTTGGGCTAACATGGAAGTACCTGCTTGTGCAATAATATTACGCTGAGTGTATTGTGCCATCTCATAAGCCATATCTGCATCTAGAATTCTAGACATAGCTCCTGTCATACTTTCAGATGATACACTAAGGTTATTCACCGTATGTTCTAATCTATTTTGATAAGCTCCTAGCTTTGAACGGACACTTGAAACTCTATTAACAGCTTCGCTAATCTTTCCAAGGGCTATTTTAGCGCCGCTTACTGTTGCCATATTAAGGGTATCTATACCTATTGCTTCTGGTGATAGATTGGGGATTCTAACCTCCATAGACTGTCCTTCATTCGCTCCAATTTGAAGGGATAATGCACCTGCATCTAATGCTGTAATAATGACATTACCTGTTCCTTCAGCATTAAGCTGTATTTCAAAACCATCAACGTCATTTATTGTAATCTTTTTACCATCACCAGATATACTTGGCGTAGTAGGAAAGTCGCTACCGGCAATAACAGCTGTGGCTTCAGCATCTACACCTTGAGTAACTGTTGCTGGAGACGCACCACCTAGCCCTAGCTCTCCTAAGAGTGCTGAATCAGTTGACGTGATGGATAAAGGATAATTATCTCCGTATTCTTTTGATGTGATTAAAAAATTAACATTAGTAGCACCATTAGTATATGGTACTGGTGTAGCTGCACTATTCACAACTACAACGTCTGCACCAACCTTTTCAGCTAAATCCCTAAGTTTACCAAATACTATTTCAGGTGTATCACCCACATTTATTGTCGTTTCTTCTCCATTAATGACAACCTTTCCCCCATTAACCATTGTTGCTCCTACTGTAGCAATATCACTTCCTTCAATCGTCGATTGTGTAGCAACTTTAGTAATATTAACCTCATAAGTTCCAGGGTCAACTGTATCTGACGTTGAAATAATACTTGCCTTAGTCGAATCACTTACATAAGCTTTCTGATCAACATCACCATTCAATAACTTCTTCTCATTAAACTCTATTTGATCAGAAATCCTTTGAATTTCATCTTTTAATTGGTCTACTTCTTTCTGAAGAGCCTTCCTATCATCACTATCGTATGTGCCATTTGATGCCTGCACAGCTAATTCACGCATCCTCTGCAACATGGCATGTACTTCATTCATAGCACCTTCGGCTGTCTGTATTAGGGATATACCGTCCATTGAATTTCTTTTAGCCTGTTCTAGACCTCTAATCTGTGTATCCATCTTCTGAGTAATTGCAAGACCTGCTGCATCATCGGATGCATGGTTAATGCGTAGTCCTGATGATAACCTTTCTAGGCTTTTATCTAACTTAGAGTTATTCATGGTTAATTGGTGAAGTGCTCTAAGTGCTGGTATATTGTGATTTATTCTCATATCTGACATCCCTTCTCTTTTTCATTTTCCAATTCTATAGAATTCCTTAAACTTTAACCCTTAAGCTCTTTGCTCGTATTATATCTATATCATACATCCAATTATTTATTTGGAATTCTACCACTATAATATGTATCGACAATTTTCCAAAAATATTTATGAGAAACCTTAGGACTTATTTATTATTTTCTTATACCGCTTTTCATCAATATCACCTATAAACTCAGCCAACTTCTTAGCTAAAACAAGTACTTTTTCTTGTTCAACTTGTTTTTGATTTTTTATGTTTTCCTTCATTTGCATTACCCCATCTTTATCAAAACATCGATTATTGACTATATACGTTGTTCAAAATGCCCCTTTCCATTTTGCTGGATTGGACTAGGAATAGTCTCTTCACTTACATCAATAGGTGTTTTCACCTTCGTCTCGCTATAGGTTGTCGTTATATCTGAGAAGCCCAAATCATCCAGAACTTTTCTTAGGTCTCTGTCGAATCCTTCTAGATAACCTGTTTCTTCATCAATAGATGACGACATCTGTACATGAAGAACATCTTCTTGCATCTCGACATAGGCATTCACTGTTCCTAAGTGTTTGGTATTTAATGATACTAATACTTTTAGTGGTTCTTCATCTTTTTTATCTTCATTTATATAGTACATATTCAACTGGCTGACCTCACCATTTAACATGATCGGTACTTGAAAAAAGTTTTCTTTCTCACCTAATATTTGATTCATATCTAACATACGTTTAATATCTGTGCATATATGGTCCACAGACTGTTGTCTATCAGGCTTAAACTTATTTTCTTCTTTAACAGCTTCAATTTTTCCTTGAAGTTCTGCATAGGCGGAGTCCATATCCTGGCCCTGACCTAGCTGTTCGATGACACCACCAATAATATGCTTAATGTCATCTGTAACAGACTCATCATTTTCATCAATGGTATCCATAACTTTCTTTAACTGCTTGCTTAAGGCGTGATTATCTTGCATTAATTGCCCCATGGTATGGAGGTTCTTAAGATTGATAGGCAGCTGTAATTTCTCAAGAAAAGCTATGGATTTCGTTGACGCTTCTTTAGCCACTTGTAACTGATCGCGAATACGTTCTGTGTCCACAATATGTTCTTCCTCACTACTTTCAAGTAGTTCTAGAATCTCTTCGATTGGTTTATCCATTATATCATCTTGGTTAATAACTTTCTTTATTCCACTAGGTGTCGCTTTTAATATTAGTTCCTTAATGGTGTTTTCTAACTGCTTCATGTTAATAAGACCTTCAGCTGTAATGTCCAAGTCAAATGTTTTCATCTGTTCCACAAGATTCATATTGCTCTTGGTGGTGGTCATATTTGCTTTTTCAAAAGCCTCTTGTATTTGCTCTATAATGGGCTTACCATGATAACGTAATTCCTCTAAACCTCCGAAATCATCACCTACTGGAATATTAATATCGGTTCGTTTTCCACCTGTTCTTCTGATGTACTTAGCTGCCTCCATTAGGTTATTAAGGGTTAGTTTCATATCATGTTTGGCTAGAAAACCTACAGCTCGCCCCTCTGATTTTGCAATGGTATGTAACATCCGGTAGATACCGATCATACTTTCTCGTTCTTCTTTGGATAGGCTTCCTGCTTGATCCATACCATGTATATATTTTGCAATCTTATCTGTTAGGTCCTCCCCATTGTCTTCGTTGAAGTCATCCATGTATTGTAGCACTTCATCAATGGTTTGACCCAGTGGTGATATCTTATCTTTTAACATGTTAGCTACTACTGTTGGGTGAAGTTTTGTCAAAACATCTGTTACTTTTTGATCCAGTAGCTTTATATGGTTAATGGCTTTTTCACTTATCTCTACTTCATTATGGGCAAGTATTTTGGCAGCCCTAATATGTTCAGGAGAAGGCTCAATGCCAAGTTCTTTTAAGATACTTTCTAATTGTCCAAAAGCCTTTCCAATATGATCACCTAAGTCCCCTCTAGGTTTTGTACCGAGTTTCTCGTACATATCCAAGGATTGTTGTTGGTTTAGACTACTAGTAGAACCATCTTGACGCAAGGCATTTAATGAAAAATCTATCTCTTTCTTGTAGACTTTTCCAAGGACATGAACATTGGATTGTTTTAGTTCCTTTACAGCATCCATGACTTCACGCATACCACTAAGTAGCTCTGTACTAGGTTTCACACCAACTGCTGCTAATGCTTGACTATAACTTGCCTCTTCTAACTGTCTTAATCCTTCAACTACCTTTTCTAATGGGGCTGTATCAATTTGAATGTTATGTTTGATTAAGCGATTGGCTGATTCTATCGTCATTCTCAAGCGAATCTCTTCAAGTTGTCGTCTAGCCGTTATCATTTGTTGCTGTTCATTTTCAGATAGTACCTCTTTTGGTTCGTTGCCTTTATCTATAGGGCTAGAATCTTGCTCATGGTTATTTACCAACTTTTGTAGATTACCAAGGTTGATGTCCATACCCCTTTTTATCAGTCGTTCAATATGTGTCTCTTCCATCTTTGGCATATCTTCCATAAGTCGTTCAGCATTTATTTTCTTAGGATCAATCACATCCTCTTGATCCATGATTGGGATATCACCTATACTTTTGTCATCCAGTATGTTCTGCACACTACCCTCAATAACTTGCTCTATATCCAGATCTGTAGCAATATTTTTAAGGCTCATATACTGCTTCATGGTCGTTTTATTAATTTCCATATTATGTCGTATGAAGGACTTTGCAGCTTCTATGTTCTCTTCTTTTAATGGAATCTGATTATCTTCTAAGATCTTTTTAATCTGAGGTTCTAAGGCTTTAAGGGTTTCTTCTGAGACAGTTGATTGATTGACTCTTGATTGGTGTCCATATCCATTATCTTTTTCAGCAACTTGTCCACTGCTATACTTGGCTTCATAAATCTTTTCCACAGTTAAAGCAATGTTATTCTTTAACACATTAAGAATAGCCTCATCTTTTAATTCTTTGATTGCCTCAAATTTATTAAGAGCGCCTCTTATTTTAGAGATGTTTGCTTCCGTAACTGGAAGATTCTTTTCTTTTAATTTTTTAACAATAGATCTCATTTCTTCTTTACTGCCAAATATCTTAGCCAATCTATCTAATTCTTTCTCAATAACTTCTTTTACCTGCTTTTTCTCCAATTCTCCTTCAGATTTTTCCTTGGATATGGCGTATTCAAAGAGTTTAATGGTCATCTTCTCTGGGTTTAGGTTCTTACCAAAAAGTTTTACAAGATCATTATCCATGGCTTTGTCTAATATTTTATCCAATTGTTCTTTTGTTTCTTTAATAAGGTTTTGATAAACGGTTTGTTCATCTCGCCCCATAGCTTCAAATGCACTTAATGTTTCATTACTAAAAGGCATGTTCTGTCTTTTTAACCATGCCTTCATATAATTTTGAGCTTTAGAAGACACTGAATGGTTTGACGCATCATGTGTCTCATATTTTAACTGTATACCATCTTCCCCATTTTTCTCTACATTAAACGTACATGATTCACCTTTTTCTTCAAGGATATTAATACTTGGTGGGACCATGATTTCTTTTCCCATTACCTCTACCAACGTACCTTTTTCATTTTTTTCCATAACAACACCTGTTACGATATCATCGTTTAAACCCATATTCCTTTTAACAGGTTCATCTATGGTGATCCTAGAAGGGTATATTGACGTTACACTATTCATGTACAAATCATCTCCACTTATTTTACTGTATTTACTATAATATTTGTCGGCATTTTTCTTAATTATAATTAGTCTTAATATCATTTAAAGTCATATGACAGCGTTTGTACTAGTTTTTCTACCTCTCTTCCAACCCTCTATCTTGCTTTATGCTTTTTGTATGATAGGGCTTATTCATTTAACGTATAAAATGGATGAATAACCGTCACAGATTAAAATACTACAAAAAAGATACTCACCTAAAAGACTCTTTAGTCAGTACCTCCGATCACCAAAATATATACTCTACATAAAATGCAAATGTTTTATTGCGATACTATTTATTCACTATTAATACATGTATTATAATAGATATTACGATACCTAGATGGTGTAATATTCTCGTGTTTCTTGAACATCTTCAGAAAATATTTTTCATCGTTATAACCTACGGTATAAGCAATTTCCTTTATGGTTTTATCTGTACGATAAAGTAGTTCTTTCGCTTTTTCTATCCGTTCGATATGAATGTAATGGTTAATGGTTACACCGATTTTTGATTTAAAGTAACGATTAAGATAATTTTTATTATAATTAAATTGCGTAGCAACTGTGTCATAGGTTATGGGATGATGACTATTGGCTTTGATCCATTCTGTGATTTGGGTTAACTTTCGTTCCTTGTGCTGATCATTTTCTGTAAGCCAATGATGATAACTTAATTGATGCAGCTCTAGTAATAGCATAGTAGCCCAATAATCTCTTGTTGTCTTGGAGTAATATTGTTTTTCTTTATAGATGTGTAATAGCTGATTAAAAAGTATGCCAAAACGATGGGTAGATGTATACTGTTCATTCAAAGGTATATAAACGTGACTTAAACCGTTGTCGATGCCCGAACGCATTTTGTAAAACGTATCATAGGCTTCCTGACCTGATATGATGTCATGGTTCCCTACAATATGAAACCAATAGAACGCTACTTGATCTGTGGATTTCTTATATCCTTTATGTTGAACATTCGGTAAAAAGGTGGCTATCCCACCTGGTTTTAGGTCATACTGATTATCACCATGTTGAAGATGTGCAACACCTTGGCAACTCATTATGAATTCTATGTTATCCATCTTTCGGCAGGGATGTATCCAGTCTCCTCTGGATATAAAATGTCCAGCGCCAACTAACTTTATGGGTTTTTCAATATTTATTTTTAGATAATTCCCCATACGCGTAACCCCTTGCTTTACACTCTTCTGCCATAGTACACTATCGTTTAATATATGCTTTAGTTCATCTTACCACAACCATATATTAAAAAACAATACAAAACTCCAACTCATAAACCCTACATCTACAGCTCCCAGCAACATGAGATAAAAATAGTTTAATCCTAACTGCAATAAAAGCCAAAAATACAGCGTATAGTACATACGAAGGATTCTTGGCTTATGCATGACTAACAAAACTTGTTGTTTTAATTCGGCTTGAGTCCAGACACTGCCTAGTCTTTTTTCACAAACCAGGGAAATTGTGTAATTCGCAATTTAGTAGCCCCATAGGGTATAAGTTTAATTTCCTGAATATCTGATGACAGATTATGCTCGATAGGGGATACAGGTATGAGACTTGTATTCCCTCCTACTTCATACCAACTGGACACTTTTTTAGCATCTACATATAAACTGATTGGTGGCATTTGATCATTAAAGGGTTGTTTCTGTAATGGGTGGTACTTCACACCTTTGACTACAATACCCTGATGACAATCCCATACTAAAGCATAGTTCCAAGTAGATTGAGGATATAATTCATAATCAATAAATGGCTCTACACGTGGTGTTTTACCGTAAGTATATGGCTTCCAATCTGCTTGAATAGGTAGTGCATATACGAGAGGTCCTCTTTCAACAGCTACAGAGTTAGCAAACCAAGTAGACGTCACACAGGCCATATGAAAATCAATAGTCACCATATCTTCATGATGCCATTGACGTGCAAGTGTTATATAACCATCATTACCTTCAACATATACATTCCCATTAATATGAACGGTCATGGTCTTAGCCCATTTGGGTACACGCAGTTTTAACTTGAAGGTCACATCTTGTTCACAGGTAATGTGAAGTCTTACTTGATCCTCAAACGGGTAGATCGTCTCTTCCTTAATAACCACTTGAATACCATTGAAACTCTCGTGTACCTGGCAAGGACCATAGACAGTAGCCACTAGGGTATCATCATCTTCCTTCATAAATAAACTGGATATAAATTTCGGCCACCCTTGATGCATGTTGGCCGTACAGCATCCAAAGTTAGGATCAAATCCAAATAAATTAGCATCATTTGAGTTATTGTGCCAGTCTCTTGCCACATGAGTACAAGCAATCTGGTTGACTTGCTGATCATACTGATGGGTGGTAAAATCTTCAGAAATTGTTGCTGGTAAAGCATTATACGCCATTTTTTCTAATGTATCAAAATAGAATGGATCACCAAATGTCTCTCCTAGTAGATTTAGAGAAAACATGTATTCAACAACTGCACATAGTTCATTACCTGTTGTTGGATTTTTACCATTAAGATGCTCATCTCCTGACCATATACCATTGGCTCGACCATGATAAGTCATGAGTGACTTTATGCCTTGTAAGGGTTCACCTATGTAAGCGCCTTTATTAAGTAGACGATAGTCCATTGCCGATTTTTTTAGACCCATAGCAATATTAACAATATGTGTAAGATGGTAATCTCTTAATAGTTCCTTTTCTTTTTTCTCAGAAAAACGGTTTCTACCTAATAAAAAGCTTGCCCAATCCATATTTTCTTTTGTTGTTTTTTTAATTGGAAACTCTGTAAAATATTGTCCCCACTCATAGGTTTGCTCATCTAAGATATGTACTAACTCAAGTAGATAGTCCTCACCTGTTTTTCCATATAACCATAGCACACAATAAGCATTCTCTGCTCCTCTCGCTTTAGCCCAATTATATAGGGGACGTTCCTTAATATGCTTAAGCTGGTATCTAAAATAATGATCCATAAATGGCATCACCCGCGGGTCCCTTGTAAAGCTATAATATTGAATAAGCACCTTCAACATAACCATTCTTGGCCACCAATCGTCATTAGATGGTGGTCCAAAAAAACCATCCTCTGTTTGACTACTAAGCGTCCATTCAATCCACTTTTGTGCTTTCTTAATCATCGTATCATCCTGTAAATAATAGGCTAGTGGTACATACCCATCAAGGTAGTAAGGACCTCTTTCCCAGTCTTCACCTTTACCTCCTAACCATCCTGAATCAGACCCAACATCTTCCCATACTTCTTCCAGATGACCTGTTAGCCCTTCTGCTTGTAATATTAACTGATCGAGCAACCAACCTTTTGGTTGAATTTGATTTAATTCTAGATGATTAAATACTTTATGTAACATGATTATCCTCCTAAAATAGCTATTTCTTCTGCTCTCATTATATCACCTGCCATTCCTCCCGTAAGTAGACGTACACGAACATATGGTGTACTATATGTACTAAAAAAAGTAGCTATCACATGATAGATGCGATAACTACTCAAATAATTTATGACGATAATCTTGTAATGATTCCCATTGGGTACTACGTTTATTTTTCGCTGTATCAATTTGCACATGTCTATCTATTCGAACAGGCCGTCCTTCTAACTGATAAATCTCATCTGCTAAAAGTAAGGCTTCATCTACTTCATGAGTAACAAATAACACCGTTCTTCTATCTGCCTGCCATAATTTAATAAAAGCATTCATCAGTTCCTTCTTTAACTCAGGATTAAGCCCTTTAAAGGGCTCATCCATTAATAACACATCTGATGGATAGGCAAAGGCCCTGGCTATGATTACACGTTGTTTCATACCACCACTAAGTTCTTTTGGATAATAGTTTCTATATTCACTCAGCTTAACCAAATCCAGATATTTGGCCACAACATCTTGCTGATTCATGTTTCTCAGGCTCTTAAGAACGAAGAGAATATTCTCTTCCACTGTTGCCCAAGGCAATAATCTTGTATCTTGGAAGATGTACGACTTATTTCCCCCTATACCTTCTATGCTCCCTTGTTCATATGGCATAATACCCGCAATCATATTCAAAAGGGTACTTTTCCCACAGCCAGAAGCACCCAGAAAGCATGTTATTTTCTTATCTTGGATGGTCATATTGAAATTTTCAAATATGTGAAGGTTATTAAACGTTTTGGTTATTCCTCGAAGTTGTATCATCTTATTCACCTACTTTTGTATACGTACAGGCAGTATTTTGTGAAGTATTCCCTTAAAAAGACTCTCTAGCAGTAGACTTAATACAATCACCACGATGGTCCAAGCAAATAAACTTGCTGATTCCACATAGACCTTTGCTTCGCTTAGCTTCGTACCAATGGAAAACTTGGGGTTACTAAGGACTTCAGCAGCTACGGTTACCTTCCAGCCAAGCCCAAGTGCTGTAATCATAGCCGCTCGAATATAAGGGGTTATGGATGGGAAGTAAATCTGTGATATACGGTATTTCTTATCCACTTTGTAGACTGATGCCATCTCTATTAGGCGATTGTCCACATTATGAATGCCTTCAACAGTAGATGTCCATATAATGGGTAAGCCCATTAGAAAACAGATGAACACCGGTACATCATTGGACTGGAACCAGATAATCGCAATTAAAATAAAAGACATGACCGGGGTAGATTTAATAGCACTGATAACGGGATGCCATAAGGTATATGAAAAATAGTGCATACCACATAAGACGCCTAAGCTGACGCCGATGATACAAGCAAAGAAGAAGCCTATGGCTACCCTTGAAATAGTAGCCATAATAGTCTTCCAAAAATACACCTGCCCTATATTGTCTATAAGTTCTTGAAAGGTTCTCATGGGGGTTGGTACATAGATTTCTTGATTAACCAAACGTGCTAGCACCCACCAAACCATGATCCAAAAAAGAAATGCTATGATTTTATATTGAAGCTGTTTCTTCTTAGTAATAGAAGTCTTCACCTGGTAGTTTTCCTCCTATGGATTTCGGATTAAAATCAAATAGAATTTGGTATAAATCATTGAGCATAGGTTCTGCATCTTTTCCACTGATATATGTAATATGTGAATCAGGAATAGCCATTTCTGCTACCTTTGCCTGTGGTAATATTTCTTGTTTTTCAATAACCACACCTGCATCAACTGGGTTCTCATTGACCCATTCAATGGACTTTTTATAGGCATCTAAAAACGTAGCTACTAATTCTGAATTTTTTTCTGCAAAGGCTTTGTTTACAACAATACACCCCATGGCTAATGGACTGTCTTCACCTTGTATCTTCTGCCACTCTTCTGTAAGGTCCAATGCAATTCTAGCATCTTCTTTTTTCATCTTAGTTGTCGTAACAAACGGTTGAGGTAATAGTGCAATTTCTGTAGCTCCAGAAATCATTGTAGCAGATACTTCTGCATGTTGCATACCAAATGCTATCTCAACGTCTTTTCCTGGTTCTATACCATTATTTGTTAATAGGTAAGATAACACATATTCAGGTATGGACCCTTGGCTACTTGCTTGTATCTTCTTCCCCTCAAGATCAGCCATGGACTGAATAGACTCACCGTTTTCCATGATATAGAGTACGCCTAATGTATTGACTGCCGCTAAGCTAATTTTACCCCCTGTTTTATTGTATAGTACAGCTGCTAAGTTAGTTGGAATACAAGCAAAATCCACTTCTCCACTTACAATCTTTCCTGTTAATTCATCGGGAGCACCTGTAATGGAAAAATCTGCTTTCAATTCTGATTGACCATTTTCTATATCATCCATCAGCTTTGCCATGCCCATACCCGTTGGTCCTTTTAGGGCTGCAACCTTAATCACTACGTCACTGGTTACACCTTTATCACCCGTTTTCTGAGCAGGGTCTTCAGCAGTTTTACTTTCTTTATTGTCATCAGCCTGTTGCTCTGCTGCTTGATTCTCACCTTGTTGATAGGCATCATCTGTTACCTTATTACTCTTTTTACTACATGCTGCAAACATGGTTGTTACTAATGCCATAAGCATCAATAAAGTTATTATTTTACTTACTTTTTTCATGATTTAGTTCCCTTTCTTGTTGATATTCACTCTCATTAACACTATATGAAAACGCTTACGTTTTGTCAATGATAAACATGTATATCTTCTTAATCTATCTTTGTTTTACATTACATTATACCATGAATCTTACTAATTATCTAATGTAAAGCACTTATTTCCCATGTATCATTGGACCAATAACAAGAGTAGTTCATATAGAAATACACTGAACGTAAATTAAAATGTAGTTCTTTTTTGTACACTTATTGAGAAGTTTGTTCCGTATGTTATAATAGTTTAATAGAATATCCAAAGTAATAGAATAAAATGAGAGGTAATAATAATGAAAAGAGGTATAATTGTAACTATATTTATAATAATTCTTCTTACATCATGCTCAAGTAAGAATTATCAAAGTATCGATTTTGATGGAAAACATTTTGAGTTGGTTTCAGAAAGTGAAAACAGTAATCGATTAAAATACACCATTAAGAATGGCGCAATATCTTCTGGAGAATCTTATGATTTTTATATGGAAGAAACATCTAATGGCTATAAAATTACGTATAATAATAAGGATTATGTTGTGGAAGGGGCTGTTGATGATTATACTGTAACTTTTCCAAACAAAGACAAGGCAACGCTCAGAACTAGTGATGGTATGACAACTGTTACAGGCAACCTTCATGATAAGTATCCTGATATAGAAGAGTTTGTCATGTTCGTTAATATTGGGAGTAAACGTGAAGATTCTAGTTTTTCACAAGTACTTTTAGGGTTTGTATTAATTATTATTGGCGTTATTGGAATCAGTAACCCTGAACTTTCATGGTATTTAAGTAGAGGATGGCGCTACAAAAACGCAGAACCCAGCGACTTATATTTATCTCTTACTAAATTTTTTGGTGTGATCACTTGTATATTCGGCTTTGGCATTATATTAACTTCATGTATGGGTTAATATTTTTAGAATACTACTTAACCACCATCTATATCAACCATTACTACATACTACCAAATCAACAAACAATATGTTATATACATTAATAAAAAGAAGCCCAATTAATTAAATCCATAGGGCTTCTTCATATATTGTGCCATGGCTTTGCAAGGACAAAGTCACAACAAAGGTGGGAAAATTTCTTTTCACACTTATCATCATCCATATACCTAGACAAGTAAGCTTACTCCAGATCCACTTTCCAAAAAATTTCATCTCTCTTAACAAAAGCTAACAGATAATCCTTTACATCTTCTTTTAACTGGGATTTATATTTAAGCATTACCTTATATTTCATGGAATCTTTTTTTGTCTGTCCTATCATTGATTGTGGAAGGGTATAACTTATTCTTTCACGCCACAGTAGTGACGTTGTTTCTTCTAAGTTATAGGGCATACTATGATAAGATAATGGATCATTATCATCCTCAACCATTGGCCATGTGTCATCACCTGCTGTTGAATGTACAATGGCTTCATAGATTTTTGGGGTATAGCCCTTATTATTTATTCGCACTAACTGAATGACTTCCATGACAAAATAATATAATCCCACATGGTCACCATGCATATCATCCTTAGATGTTGTATAAATACTTTCTGGGTAATTATCCATCATAATATGGTATAAATCGTTAACAAAATCTTTTCTATTATAGGTTGCATGTTTGTTCCATTTCACATAGTGGTAATCAGCTATAACTTGTGGCAATCCATAGGTTACTTGACTACATGATGATGGCAATATTTTATTAGAATCTTGTTCATGATATAAGCGATAGAGGAAACTTACCTCTTTCTCAAACCCTGTATCAGCATAGCCCATAAATATGATATTATCTATGGATAATCCTAGTAATTCAAGAGCTTCTATGGATTCTTTTATTCTTGTTCTACCGTAGTCATAAGATGTATGCATATAATCCCCATTAGTTGCTATGACAACCTTGACGTTCTTGCCCTCATTCACAAGTCTATGTATCAAACCACCTGTCATCATGGTTTCATCATCTTGATGTGGAACAATTATTATACAATCAATTTTATCCATAGCTTCACCACCTTTATTTATGATTCTTTATTCCTTATCTATTAATTTGTCCTTTTAAAAATTCAAGAAATCCTTCTATACCCCTTCCCAAATACTGCACTTCTCTGGGTAGTTGACCTTTATCCATAGAAACATCATAAAAGTCTCCTTGAAGGGATTTCTCCGTTATCATATAGGCATCGCTTCCTTTAATACCCTCTGTAATATAGGCAAATTCATCACCTAAAAATGCATAGTTCTCTATGTCCACCTTATTAAGAACATGGTCAAGCATATAATCCACATTATCACTTTTCGTTGTTAATCCTATTTCAAGGTACTTACCATCTGTTGTGGCTTTTATTGGGATATTATGTGCTTTCCCTAATGCTACTGCCATTTCCATAAGCCCTAAGAAACCTTCCTTATAGCCATGTTGGCTTAACGCATCAAGAACAATATCTATCTCACTTCTTTGTAAGAAAAGCTTATCTCCTCGATCATTATGGGTTAACAAATCGACTTTACAATAATTTGCTCTAGAGAAAACAATATCCGTCTCATAACCAAATTCCTTATACAGCTTTTCATGTAATGCAAAGGATACTTTGTCAATTAATAACTTCTTATCAATTGTTGGTAGAATATCTGCTAGAGCAATCATTTCTCCTGCTTCGTTAAACCCAAAATTATAAGCTCCCCTTCCCAAACACATGTATAAGTTTCTAAGGCATTCATTGGGAATATACTCATGTAATTTACCAGAAACGATATTGTCATAAGTTGTCCCACTAACGATAATCAGTTTGACATCTTGTTTTAATAGCATAATCATGACGTCAATCAATTCCCTAGCTGGTTCACTTCGACTAAGAACTGCCGTACCATCCCAGTCAAAAAATATCCCTTTATATTTTTTCATACTGACCATCCTTCTTATGTAAAATTAATTTCTGATTGTCCTCATCCAATATATATTCATTGTCTATTAGTCGTATAGGGATAGGTTGTCCTATATATTTTTCTACAGAGATTTCAATAGCGGAATGTGAAATATTAGCCCTTAACAAATTGTTTTTGTACCAGAACTTGAAGGCTAATTGATCCCATTGCTTAGGTATACAAGGATTCATATTAATGCCTTCTTCATCAATACTTAGTCCACCAAAACCAAATATAACTGCTTGCCAAGTTCCTCCAAAATTAGCAAAATGAAGACCACTCACTGTATTTAATTGTACATCTCTTATATCCAAATTAGCTGAGGTATTAAAAAACGTATAGGCTTCCTCGGATAGTCCCAGTTTGGATGCCATAACGGAATGCATGCTATAGCTTAATGAACTATCATGACATGTTTTTGGCACATAATAATCCCACGCATTTTTCATCTGTTCTTTTGTAAAGCGCCAGTGTAAATTCTTCATCAAGTGTAAAACATCAGCTTGCTTTGTCACTTGGTATAACATTAGCCCTTCATAAGGTATCGTGGTATCGATAATCCTCTTCGCTGTTGGTTTAGCTTGGTTCATATCTAATGGCACACGATTGAGGTACATATCATCTTCTTCATATAAGTCTAATGCCTCGTTATAACATATAAGTATATTGTCAGCTATTTCTTTCCACGCTGCTATTTCTTCTTCTTTAAAATCAAGTTTCTTACTTAGCATTTCCCACTTATCGCTGTATTTTTCCTTCATCATGGTTATGATATTCTTGGCTATGATCATGTTCTGTTGAGCCATCATGTTGGTATACACATTATTGTTAACGATCACATCATACTCGTTTGGTCCTCGAACAGCCAATATATCGTATTTTCCTGTTTGTGTATTTTTATGGACTCTACTTTCCCAGAACCTAGCAGTCTCTATAAGAATCTCCACTCCTCTAGTGCTCATGAATGCTTCATCGTATGTTGCAAACCAGTATTCTAGTATAGCAAAAGCAATATCCGCTACAACATGAATGGAGTAATAAGCTCCAACCCCATGTGGCGTTTGCTCGATTCCCTTTTCACTGACCTGCCAACCATACATAGCACCTTTAAACCAATTACTTATGGCATGCTGACGTGCTTCTGGCAACGTATGGTATCTAAACTCTAATAGTTTCCTTGCTGCATCTGGATTCGTATAGGTGAAGAAAGGAACCATAAATATCTCTGTATCCCAGAAAATACATCCTTCGTACATTTCACCTGTTAACCCTCGTGCACCAATACTTAATTTTGATGTGTGTTCCGGACATGATTGCATGAGTTGAAATATGTTGTAACGTAATGTTACTTGATCTTCATCGTTACCATGAATGCTAATATCCGATACATGCCATTTTTGCTCCCATGCATCACGGTGCTTATCAAGTTCAGCTTCATAAGTTGTACCCACATCCATAGCTTTTTTCACAAGACTCAACGGGTCATCTACAACATTTGATGTATAGATGTATATGAGCTTAGAAAATTGGGCAATTTCATTTGCTTTACCACGGTACGTATAGACATACCCATCCTGTTGACAATCCTCATTATATAGGCTTTTATCTATACTTGCGTCCACTTTTTGTCCATAGACTAAAGCTACTTCTTCTGGTTTGTCAATAACTGTTTCTATAATCTTACGGATTCTACTCGTTGTTTCTATGTGTTTTACGCCTGGTTGCACCGGCCATGGCTCACAACTTATATAATTAAGGTTTTTAATATCTGTCTGAATATCCATTTGAATTTTAATGTCTGGATTACATTGAATTGGTGTGATGCTTATTTTCTGACCAGCAACATGTTTATTAGCACCAGATATAAAACGCTCAAATTTAATTTTAATTTTCTGACCCTGTTTTGATTCCCACTTAAAGGATCTAACTAATGTAGATTCTTTCATATTAAGGGATATATTAAAATCAGTCATGTTATCTTCTTTTATAATAACTTGTTCCCCATCAACTGTTATTGACGTATAAAATATATTCGGTGTATTCGCTAGTTCTCGTCCTTCACCTTTCCAAGGTTGATACCTGGCTGAACCAAATACCCCAGCCATGTAAATACCGCCTAAGGCAGCTATGCCTTCTTGTTCTTCTTCAAAAAATCCTCTAGCACAGATATAGCCATTTCCAATTGTAAACACTGGCTCCATGCCTGCCCGTGTGTCATGATCATATACATCTCGGCTTAAAATCCATTTATTATCCATCTTATACTCACTCCTATTTTTATCTTTCATGATTAATCTCTATCCTTTTACTGCACCTGCTGACACACCTTTTATGATATTTTTTTGCATGATTAGGAAAAAGATGATAAGGGGTGCTACGGCTAATAACATCATAGGGAATAGGTTTGTCCAATTCGTACTAAATCGACCGATATTACTGTTAACCTGTAATAGTAATGTATAACTCTTAGATGACTGAAGGAACATGAGTGGTGTTAGGAAATCATTCCATATACCAATAGAGTTCATAACGGCTAGGGTTGCTACAACAGGTTTTAATAAAGGCACTGTTATATTAAAGAATGTTCTCCATACGGAACACCCATCAATACATGCTGCCTCCTCAATCTCCATGGGTACAGATGTGACAATAAAATTCCTCATAAAGAGTATTGAAACAGGTAAGTTAACGGCTATATTAATGAGAATAACACTTGGTAATTTGTTCATTAAACCTAATGATTGTACCAATTTATATTGTGCCATGATACTCATTTGATAAGGTACCATCATCCCTGCAAGAAAAAAAGTAAAGATGATTTTGTTAAGGGTGTTCCTCTTTCTAGCAATAGCGTAAGAGGCCATAGCCGATAGTAATAATACGCCTGTTAGAGAAACAACTGTTATAATAAAACTATTGGAAAATGCTCGTGGATATTCCATACTCGTCCATGCTTTAATATAGCCCTCTATCTGAAATACTTTTGGTAAGGAGAGGGGGTTATTAGTAGCATCTGCTGGCGTTTTGAAGGTTGTTATAACTAAATAATAGATCGGTAACATCATGATCATGGTAAGGAGTATAAAAAGTATTTCTTTTATAACATTAGCTGCGCGTTTGTTTTTTAGATGTCGACTCATGATATACTATCCCCCCATTTATTAAAATACTTCATTTGTATGCCTGTAATCATTAATACAATGACTAAAAATACAGTTCCCATTGAACTCGCATATCCATAAAAGCCTTCTGTAAAGCCTTTTCTCATCATAATAGATATAATGGATTCTGTTTGTCCTCCTGGACCTCCACTTGTTAAAGCATAGATAATATCGAATACCTTTAACCCATTAATCATGCCTGTTACGACGCAGAAACTTACGGCTGGGAATAGCATTGGTAACGTAACATATCTAAATTTTTGAATCCTTGTAGCACCATCTATACTGGCTGATTCATAGAAGTCAGACGGTATGCCTTGTAAGTTTGCAAGATAGATGGTCATTGTCCATCCTGCCCATTGCCATACACTCACACCAATAATACACATCATAGCAATGTTGGCATCTCCTAGGAAATTAACTTTACCAAATCCTAGAGCTTGTAATAATTGATTAATGAGTCCGAAATCAGATGTTGACAGCATATAATTCCATAGAAACCCTATAATCAATGTACTTAGTACTGCTGGAAAATACCATACAGCACGTAATATATTTTTTGATTTAAATTTCGAATCCAGTGCAAGGGCTAATAATAGACCTATTGTACTTTGTAAAAAGGTCGCTGCAAAAGCGAATGTAAAGGAGTTCTTTATACCAATGAGTATGGCTTTGTCTTTAAATAAGCGTATATAATTATCGAACCCAATAAGTTTATAATTATTAGGATTAATATCTGTCCAATTGGTAAAACTATAATAAATTGTGCTAAATGCAGGATATACGATAAAGAGTATAAATATGATAAGTGCTGGCATTATTAATATTTCATATGCCAATGTTTTCTTAACTGTCGATAGTTTTTTCTTCACTAGGTCACCTCTTCTCAAATCATTTAATTCGTAACAATTGTATAAAAAATTCATAAAATATGCTATGGCTCATAAAGAGCCACAGCATTAATTCTTCTCATATTAGCATTCAAAACCTTGTTCTAATTGGATAGTTTTGTTAATATCTCCTCATTTTTAGCATCTGTTGCTTTCATGACATCTTCAATTGTTGCACTGCCACCAATAAATGCTTGTAATTGCTTTCCAAATTCTTCAAACACACCTGGATTCCATATCATGAATGGCGCATAGATATGTCCTTCTGCGAATACTTGTTTACAACCATCAAATTGTTCTGGCATTGGGAATTCAACACCTTTAAGATAGGATGATCCACCTTTGTTCGTTTCCCAATATGCCGCTTGACCTTCTGGCGTTGAAATAAGTTCCATTATTTTAAGAACTGCAGCCAACTTCTCTTCGTTACCTTTTTCTGCTAATGTCGCATTGACACCGAATTTAATACCTGGTCCACCAAATAACCAACCCGTATCACCTTTATTACCAACAAAAGGCATCATATCAATTTCCATATCTGGATTTTTACCTTTTATAATTTCTACATCCCATGGACCTGAGTCAAGCATAGCTGCTTTACCTGTAACAAATTCGTCCATGGCTTGATCAAAGTCCATGCCAAGTTCTTCTTCTTTGATATACCCTTTTTCAACCATTTGTGCCCATGTTTTAAGATATGGACCCCATGTATCTACCATTTTAACTTTACCAGCTTTAAAGTCCTTATCCCAACTCATACCTTCTGGTTGTCTCAAGAACTCTGGTGTTACATAGCTAAGTGCATAATGCATTAAGTAATTAGGGTTTTTAATAGGATTCGCTAGTGGTTTAACACCAAGAGCATCAATTTTGTCACATAATGCTAAGAATTCATCAAATGTTTTTGGTATTTCAAGATTGTTTTCTTTGAAGAATGTCTTGTTATAGAAGTAACCACCAAACCAGCTTGGTCCTGGTATTGCATATGATTTACCATCAACAGCTAACTCATTAATAACGGAGTCTTGATATTTTTTCATAAATGGTTGATCCGTGATATCAAGTGCATAACCTGCCGCAACTTCTAAAGGTATACTTTCCATACATAATAAGTCTGGACCTTCTCCTGCTGACATTTGTGTTTTATATACCGTTTGAAAAGATTTTGTATCTACAAATTGGAATTCAAAATCAACTTCAGGTAATTTTTCATTAATTAACTTAATCAGTTCAGATAAACTTTCTTCTTTATTCCAATACATGAATCGAATAGGAATTTTTTTTGTATCTTTGTTAACTTGGTCTTTCTTTACGTCCACTTTCTTAGTTGCGTCCGTTTGTGAATCTGTATTTTTCTTTGATCCACAACCTATGAACATGGTCAAGCACATGACCATTACTAATAAACATGCAATGATTTTCTTCATCGTAAAATCCTCCTCTTTTATTTATCTGTTAGCTTTCGTAAAAATCATTTGTTTTTACTTGTTTATAATTATAAGTCAACCCATATACGATTTATATTTAAAAAAACTCATATTTCTTTAAAAAAACTACTTTTTCTATAAAACCTGTTAAGATTACTTCAAATAACCTACCTTTGCAGTAACGATTGTTCCCTTACCTACTGCACTTTTAATCGTTATACCGTAGTTTTCACCAAAGAATATTTTCATTCTTTCGTTTACATTTTTAATACCATACCCTTTTGAGTGATGGTTAACAATGGCTTTTACTTTGTCTTCATCCATACCAACCCCATTATCTTTAATGGTAAAGACGATACCATCCTCCACAACATGGGCATCTATTGTCAACACGCCTCTAAAATTATCGTCTTCCCAATGATCTATCCCATGGATAATAGCATTTTCCACAATGGGCTGCAAGATAAAATTAATGGTATTATATGGATAAACCTTCGGATCAATATGGTAAATAACATCAAATGAATGATCATGCATAATTAATTGAATATCAATATAAGCCTTAATATTATCAATTTCATCCTTAATGGGAATCAGATTATCCCCTTTGTTCAAAGACGTACGATAGAATTTGGATATAAACCCTGTTATTTCGCTTATCTCTTCGCTTTCAATTTCTATGGCTTTCCAATTAATTAGGGATAAGGTATTATATAGAAAATGAGGATTAATCTGTGATTGTAATGCTTTTAATTCCGCTTCCTTCACCACTATTTTGCTTTTATAGACTTCTTCTATTAGCTGGTTAATACGTTGTAGCATCATACCAAACCGATTGGTCAATTCTCCTATTTCATCCGTTGAATTTGATTGTACACGAATCGTCATATTACCATCTTCTACGGCTTTCATTTTTCGATTTAACCGATGAATACGTGTTACCAATGTTTTAGAGAAAAAGTAAATAAGGCATATAACGATAATCAGACAAACACAAATAATTGAAATGGTGGCTTTTAAAATATCTTGTATATTGGATTGGTAACCGGTGACAGGTGTATAGTAATACAATGACCATTTCTGGTTAGGTATTATTTTTTTAGTGATAAAATATTTTTTGGAATCAATGGTTGCTTTTTCTCCTGAATAATGAATCAGTTCATTATAAAATTTTTCATTTTGCCTATCCTGATTATAGTCTTTTGAGTAGATGATATGATCTTGTGAATCAGTGAGTATTAATCCAAAAGCATGCTCTCCTCGTGCAACAGCTGTATCCATGATGTAATCCAAATCCATACTTAAATAGATGACACCTGTTAAGCTCTGTTGGGTAACATCATATATTCGCCTTGTGGCAATAAATTCGTCACCAATAATATTCCATAGGGTTTCATTGCTTTTACTCGTGTCGATATATACTTGGTCATTCTTTACCCAATCGCTAGGATAAAAAAAAGACCCTCTTTGCGTTTTAAGGTTCTCATAATAGATAATGAGTTCTTTGTAATCCCTATTAAGACTAAGATTATACCAAGTAACCGGTTCAAAGTACTTATTGGTTAGCTTAGCTAGTTCATACATATTATCGTTATCACTAACATCTTCAATTAAAAATGGACTAATAGCTGTAAATCTCAAAAACTCATTATCTTTATCAAGTCTACTGGTAATGTTTCGAATAATTTGATTAACATTATCATTCATACTTACTCTTAGTTGAGCTTCAATATAACTCATGGATTTGACATATGAAAAAACACCTAAGACTGTTATAGGTATAAAGGCTACAACAAAATATGAAATGAGTAGCTTTCTCATAAATTTCATGCGTGAAAAATATCTCAACAGTTTTTTCATGTAATCATTCCTTTGTTTAAACTAATTTACTGTGTGCGTTTGTTAATTGTTTACGGTATTTTGCAGGTGTTAACCCATATTGATTTTTAAATACGGTTACAAAGTAGGTACAATTAGAAAAGCCAACCGCTTTACTGATATCATTAATTTTCATATTGGTATCTTTTAATAACTCTTCGCTTTTTTCTAATCGAAATTTACTGATATATTTAATGATACTCTCTCCCATGGTTTTTTTAAAGATATAACTTAGATAGTTAGGTGATAGACAGACTTGATTTGCTATATATTCAAGACCTATATCCTCTGAATATTCACGTCTAATGATACTCAACACATCATCAATTACTTTCTTCCCTGATGCCTTTTCTTGATGACTTCTACGATAACTTAATACCACGTTATCAATGGTCTTCAGCACATATGCATTGAGCTGTTTCATATTATTAAATTGCATTATCTTTTTCATATTTTCATTTATATCCACACAATCATACGTTATGGTTTTTTTATATATCCTGTCCATAATATCTAAGAATATATGTTTAACGTAGATTGAGCTTAATCCTGACGTATTTTCTATTGTATTCATTAATAAGTTAACGCTTTTTAATACACTCTCAAACTCGCCATACTCTATATACTCATAAATACGTTTTAACATAGCATCAATAATAACAGGAATATTATTCCCCGTTATATATTCTTCTTGGTTAATAAGAACAGAACCTTTATCTGTAAAAAACTTGTAATCCAGCAATTCCTCCAAAGATATATATTCCTCATATAGATCATTTATTTTAACAATGGGATTACTAAAGATTAAAAACAAATCTTTATGATACACTTTTTTTGTTTTTTCTATCAACTTTTCTCCTGTATTAATGAGTGTTTTTTTGGATAAAATTTTGTCGCTTTTTATGATAACTACACTCTGGTACTCGTTTATATTCAAGTAAAAGCATGTACCACTAAAATCCTCTTCAATAATGCTACTAAAAAATCGATGGTGATCTTCCAAGAATCGATTATTAGTATCCATTAACGCAAGATAAAATATACAATTATTAAAACCTAGTTCTACAGCACGTTCTCTAAGTTTATCTGTGACCACTGATTTATTAAGCAAGTCAAATAAAACATTGTTTTTCTCATATAACAATACCTTATTTTGTAAAATCTCTTTATTCTTTTTTTCGTTTTTTATTTTTTTATAATGATGTATTACTTCAGACATGACAGAATGAAATTCTTTTACATTGATTGGTTTTAGGATATAATTGAATACTTGCATTTTGACGGCTGTTTTTGCATATTGAAATTCGCTATAAGCACTATTAATAATAATAATAATGTCTTTATCCTTTTTTCTAATATGTTCTATAAGTTCGATACCATCCATAATCGGCATACGTATATCCGTAATCAGTATATGGATATCTTGCTTGTCTATAATGTCAAGAGCTTTCTTCCCATTTTCCGCTTCAAAAGTCATCATGGGATACTTATATTTTTTGATAAGTGATATAATCCCTTTTCTCTCTATACTTTCATCATCTACAACAAGTACTCTATACATGATAGCACCTTCTCCTTGGGTCAATATTTATTATATAAGATTGTCATGACAATAACCAAGAAGCTTATGAAGCTTCTTGGATTATTATTTTACTATTATATAATTATATCTTGCTAAATACAAGTAAAGGCTGGTTACTACTATCCTCCATGGGCAATATGGTTATCTTTACGATAGCCTTTACAAAAAATCATACTAATTCGTAACTTTTAGTGTACAACTTTGATATTTCCCATCTGCTTTTGCTGTTACCACAATTATTGTTCCAGTTGGTACACTGCTTGCTACTGTTAGATTACCACTTTGATCAACGCTAACTCCTGAAGTAGCCTTCACCACATTACCTGTAATATCTTCTGATATCTGGTAAGCCATTGCTTTACCAGTCATTGGTTGTTTGTATTGATCATATATTTGTGCTGATAGATTAAGGGTTTGTCCTGCTGTTACTGTTTTCTGTGGGTTATCAAAAATGACTCTTTCCGATACTTCTGTAGCGCTTGAAAGTCTTATATGTTTTGTTTGCTTCACTTTGTCATTTACATATGCTGTTACAAAAATATTTTGATTAGTACTTGCTCCACTATTAACAGTGATAACCCCTGTGTTCCCATCAATAGATACACCACTCAAAGTAGCACTTGCTGATGTTGTTGGTGTGAATCCATCAATTGTTTGTGATAGCTTCCACTTAACTTGTACAGGAGCTGTATAAGCTGTATCAAATTGATCCAATACGGTTGCTGTCATCTGAACACTGTTACTTCCTGCACTTGGTACTTTAATAAAGTTTGGTGATTCTCCATTGTTAAGCACGATGGAGCTTGTCTTACTTGGCTCATCTTTTTTATACACTCTGAAATAATCAATAAGAGCTTCTTTTGGATATATTCCTCTATCATTTCCAAATCCTGCTTGAGCATAAACATTAAAGAAGGTCATCATACGATAGTTAGGTGTACGGTCACTGGTAGCTACTAATTGATTATCTAAGTAGAATTTCGTACCGTTTTCATCCCATTCAAATCCGTAGATATGAAATTCATTGGTAGGATCCCCAGGTATGGTAGTTGCTGTTAAGTATTGATATGCTAAGTCCGTTGTCCCATTAGGATGTATTGGTATCTTCCAATTTTTATTTTCTGCTAACACATCAATATGATTCTCAACAATATCAAATTCTGCTGTTTCATTGGCATAATGTCCTGCATAAGTATTTTGCCCTGCTAATTGAGCTGTTATATTTTGGTCATCCTGAACACCTGTCATCCACCAAGCAAAGTGGCTACCATCTCTTGTATTTGGCATTCTAAATCTAGCTTCAAAGTAACCGTATTTGGTAGCAAAACCATCAAATTTTGGTATCTGTCTATTGGTGTGGGCACTGCCAAATTTGTGTAAGTGATTTCTTTCAAATGACACAATACCCTTTACTGCAACTGAGCCGTCTTGGAAACTCCATGGCTTGATGCCTTCATCTGTTTTTATCACAATATTACCGTTTTCGAAGTAGTAATCCGCTTTTGTTTTATTATCGTCATCCGTCCATTGTCTTAGGTAATATTCACTCCATGCAGTCGTATCAAGTGTATTACCATTGAATTCATCGTTATAGAATAATTTCCAACCTGGTTTAGCTATTGGATTAGCCGGTGTGTCTTTGAGTGTGCTATTTTTTACAATTTCTACAGTGGTACTTGCTGTTACACTACTATCATTAGGGTCTTCTGCAATAATAGTAATCGTTGCATTGCTTGTAATATCACTGGATACTCTAAGTACATTATCCACCATGGATACACCAGTTACTGCAGGTTCTACACGACAATTAGCATTGTACGTATTACCTTGGTCATATACTTTAGCTGTTATACGTCTCTTGCTATACCCTGATGCTGGTGCTATTACTGCATCTGTACCTCTTAATGCTGGACTAGTAAAGTTGATTGATTTCTGAACTGTTGCTGCTCCTTCTAGCATTTCTACACAAGATAAAATGATGGATGACCATAATGTATCTAATGAATTATCTGTGAGTGTGAATCTTACCACAAGATCTTCATTGGCAGCAGTTCCTGTATATTCTAAAGAATATTTAGCGTATTTAGTCTGTTTAGTTGTTGTCGTAAAATTATCTACAGGAATGTCCTTCGTTCCTAATTTTGCTGTTACGGTTACTTGCTTTGCCGCCCAACTACCCATATAAATATTTAATATTCGTTCCACACCACTTTTTGACGGTGCAGTAATTTCATAATAACTATCTAATCCACTAAATTGGGAAAAAGCTTTAGAGCTAGTAGCTGTAGTAGTAGGCGTACCATTGTTATAGGATACAAGAAATGCACCATCACTTCCAATTGTATGTCCATAACCAGCAGCGGTACCATTATATGTTAAATTGAGTTGATCGTTAGTAGCAGTACCCGCTTTTCTATTTGGTGTGGTTGCATTACAATGAATCCAATCCACCACATTATTATTATCGAGCTTAACGTTTATATCCTGATTATTAAGGTATTCCACTGGCAAAGCATAATCTGTTTTAGAATCTACCTCACTTAATGTTAATGCTGCTACTCCCAGATTACACCAAGCTTTATCTTGTCCTTGTTTTAAGCTAAATCTTACGACTAAGTTACTTGTATCATCTGCCGTATATTCAAATGTATACTTATATTTTTCCAATGCATTATTTAAGGGTATACCTTCTACGGGATAAGTTACACTACCTATTGTAGCTGTCACATCTATCTGAGAAGAATAATTTCCCATATAAACTTCTAATGTACGTTTTGCGCCTGTTTTACCTGGTACCGTTATCTCATAATAACTACCTTCCCCTGGATAATATACTGACGAATGGGTATTTGTAGCTGTTGAAGCAGGTTGTGCATTAGTCCATGAGCAATAATAGCCATAATCCAGTGCCCTTTCTTTAGTTGGTGCACTCGTTGTACCTTTGCCAACCCCATTAAATACAATCTGATTTTGAGTTATCGTATTAACCTTTCTATAAACATCGTTAACACGATCTTTTGCAAAATGCATCCAATCCACATAATTATTTGAGTCAAAATTAAGATAAGTTGCCTGCGTAATTACCTGCTTTGAACTGTTCAAGCTTGGTTGCGTTGTTGCTGCATTAATTTCGGTAGAGAGTATCATGTTAGGAAATACATACATACAAATAAGCATTGCTATAAAGCTTATTTGGGCATAATAACTACCCTTTCTTTTGTTCGTACTTAGATTTTTTAACACCTTGTATTCTCCTCCTTGGTATATTACTAAAATACCTTCGTTGTGATAGTATTTTAGATAATTTTACACAAAAACAAGGGAGATTCAAATATAAAATTTATAATATTCACTATAAATTTCAACGATACTTGAAAATAACTTAATGTCTTTCGCCACCAACTAATCCTCTATACATGCAGTCACTTTCTCTTTGTGTATATTATAGTCACCTCAAGTAACCCTAATGCAGTAATCGCATTAGGGTTAACTTCTTAGAAATCATACTCATTATGACTTATGACTCGCTTAACAGGAATCAAATGGTAATAATTATATTTTAAGAACTATTTCATATTATAGATTCTATAAAGAATAACTGCTCCATCTGCTCTTGTCATATTTCCTTTTGGATTTATCTTATGGTTTGAACCTAGTATTATCTCATTATAGACCAATGATGCCGCATTATTCATGGCATAAGGCGCTATGAGTGATTTGTCGGTATAACTATCAAGAACAGAAAGGTCAATGTCATCTTGTATTAATCCTTTTATTCTTAGAGCTCTACCTACTAGCGTCATCATTTCTTCTCTCGTTATAGCCATTTCAGGATTAAATCTGTTCTTTCCATCTCCTGATGTTATACCAAGTTCTTTTGCAATACCTATCGCTTCATAATAAGAGCTATCTTTACTTACATCTTCAAAGTTATTTTTAAAATCTGTATTTATTTCTAACGTCTTAATAAGTAATGTTAAAAAGTCAGCTCTTGTCATTTTAACATCTGGGAAATACTGATTGAAAGTAATGCCTTTCGCTGCTAAGACTTCGATGGAATGTTTTGCTTGTGGATAAGCATTCAGATCATCAAATGTTATGTGACTATAACCAATGCCATAGATGCTAAAATGCACAACTTGAAATTCAACCATTCCAGTATCTGAATTATATCTTCCATTAGGTATTTTTATAGCTTTACCTTCCTCATCAATATAGTACACAATAATATTTTCAGGATTTTTAAGTTCTTCCACGGTAGGTGTATAGGGAATAGCTATTTTTACTGGTGCATTCTCATTTTCCCAATGCTCAACCTTTCCTTTCTCCAAACGTTTAATATCAATGACCGTTCTGTCACCTATTTCTCCTTTTGTTTTATAATCTAGTTTTTTAAATGTCGTATTTATTTTTTTGTTTACCTTTTTAAAACTTAGATTGATATCACTTGATTTGTCTGGTTCTTCATTATCGAACATATTACCAGAAAGTGTTACTGTGCCGATATCCGTTTTAATCTCAAGTTTCTTTTCTTTGTTCGACTCTAGCGCTTTTTTAGGTAACTTCACTTGATACCCGTTTAGCCCTTTGGCATTTGGAATTTCTAACTGTATCTGTTTGATACCTTCTTCATTTTCTTGAGTTTCTTCAAATACACGATCAATATCATTAGATGATAACTCAATTTTAGCTTCTTTCGTTCCCCAATCTACAGTAGGGTTTAAAACAACTATACCTGCACTTCCATCATCATTTTTTACAAGTTTATTCGTTGGTTTTGGAGCAGGTGTACTCTCTTCTTCATCATCTGAATTATCATAATAGACGTAGCTACTTTGTCCTGTACCTTGTATGGCAAAATTGTATGGGTTTACATCACTCACATCATTCTTAATATTAACAGTAGCTGTTCTAGTACCTGCAGCACTTGGATCAAAAGTGATTTGGAAAGTAATGGGTGATCCAGCTGTAACTACTGGATTAGTCAACATAAAATCTGCTGCATGAGGTCCACTAATCGTAATTATTGGATTTGCACTAAAATAACCTGTGTTTTCAATGGTAAATACTTTTGTTGCTGTATTACCATTTATATTAACTGTTCCAAAATCTGTATCCTGTGGAATAGAAGGTATTGTCGTTGAATTACCTTCTACCTTTAGCACACGATTTTGGTATTTTCCATCTGCTTTAGCCGTTACTATGATAATCGTACCATTTGGTACATTGTTTGCTACTGTTAGATTACCACTTTGATCAACACTAACACCAGGAATAGCTTTCACCACGTTACCTGTAATGTCTTCTGATATCTGGTAAGCCATTATTTTACCACTCATAGGTTGTTTATATTGATTATACAACTGTGCTGATACATTAATGGTATTTCCCCCAGCAACTGTTTTAGAGGTATTATCAAAAATTACTTTTTCTGCGTGTTCTACAGCTGTTGAAAGCCTCATATGATAAGTTTTCTTAACTTTATCATTCACATATGCTGTTACAAATACATCTTGATTGGTACTCGCTCCACTATCAACTGTGATCATACCTGTATCACTGTCAATAGATACACCATTTAATACAGCACTTTGAGATGTTGTTGGTGTAAAACCATCAATCGTCTGTGATAACTTCCATTTTACTGTTGCATTTATTTCTTTATCAAACTGATCCAATACGGTAGCTGTCATTTGAACACTATCCGTTCCTGTCTGTGGAACCTTAATAAAGTTTGGTGTGTTTCCTTGATTTAATCGGATAGAATTCGCTTTTTGGGGCTCCTCTTTTTTATAAATTCTAAAGTAGTCGATAATGGCTTCTTTCGGATAGATATATCTTTCCGGACCCATACCACCTGTAGAGTAAAGACTAAAGTAAGTCATCATACGATAATTAGGTGTACGTGTGCTTGTTTTGACTAATTGGTTATCTAAGTAAAATTTCGTTCCATTTTCATCCCATTCGAATCCATAAATATGGAATTCATTACCTGGATCACCAGGAATAGTCGTTGCAGGTACCCATTCATATTGATAATCTGTCGAACCATTATTGTGTATTACTGGTCTCCAATGCTTAATATTATTTAAACCAATTTCAATAATATCAAACTCGCCTGTTTCATTGGAGGTATGTCCCGCATAGGTGTTTTGTCCTGCTAATTGAGCTGTTATGTTTTGATCATCTTGAACACCTGTCATCCACCAGGCAAAATGACTACCATCTCTCGTATTAGGCATCTTTAACCTTATTTCAAAATAGCCATATTTAGTGGCAAGACCATCAAAATTTGGTATATTTCTGTTCGTATGAGCACTTCCAAATTTATGCAAATGATTCTTTTCATAAGACGTTATACTTTTTACTGCAATTTGTCCATCTTGAAAACTCCAAGGCTTAATGCCTTCATCGGTTTTAATCACAAAATTACCATCTTCAAAATAGTAATCTGCTTTTGTTGTCGTATCGTCATTTGTCCAGTTTCTCAGATAATATTCACTCCATACTGTTGTATCAAGTGTATTATCATTGAATTCGTCATTATGATATAATACCCAACCATTTTTTTCTAGAGGGTTTGCTGGTATATCATTAACGGTAGTGTCTTTAACGATTTCTACTGTTGTTGTTTTGGTTATCGTACTATCGTTAGGATCCTCCGCAATTACATTAACTGTAGTGCTGTTTACTACACTACTGGATACGGTAAGCAGATTCCCGTTAAGTGATACGCCTGCTACTGGATTTTCCAAACGATATTGCAATGCATATCCTTCAACTATATTTCCAATTTTGTCATACTTGTAAGCTACTAAGCGTCGTTTACTTACTCCTGAAGCTGGAACGATCACTCTATCAGATCCCGTCAAATCAGGTGTTTTAAATTTTATTGTGCTTTTACCAATAACTTCTCCTTCAGTCATGGCTACTGCAGCAACCCATACGCATCCCCATAGCGTATCAAGAGAATTGTCTGTAAGCGTAAATTTTACAGTTAGCTGCTCATTACTATCTGTTCCTGTATAGTTAATCGAATATTTAGCAAGTTTTACTTGTGACGTAGACATCTCAAAATCATCTACTGGAATTTCTTTATCGCCAATCTTTGCCGTTACTTCTATTAATTTTGCTGCCCAACTTCCCATATAGACATCTAGCGTTCGTTCAATACCATTATTGGATGGAGCTGTAATTTCAAAGTAACTATCAAGTCCAGTACATGAAGCAAAGTTCCTACTATCTGTTACACTGGTGTTGGTTGTCCCATTATCATAGGATACGAGATATCTAGCATCATTACCTATACTATATTCAAAGCCCGCCTTCGTACCATGATGTGTTGCATTAAGTTTATTCTCATTATTCGTATCAGACTTTCTGTTTGGTGTTACAGCATTAAAATGCATCCAATCCACAACATTATTATTGGAAAGCTGAACATTCATATCTTGATCCACGTACTGTACCGGTAACGCTGATCCTGCTGGTTCTGTCGCTACTGCTTCTTCACTTAGTGTTATGGCTGATACACCGATGTTACTCCAATCGGCATCATTACCCTGTCCTAAGGTAAATCTTATTACTAGATCATTACTCTCACTATCACCTGTATAGTCAAAGGTATAGTGATATTTCTCCGATCCGCTATTTAACGCTATTTCTTCTACTGAATAGGTTTCACTTCCCATAGTAGCAGTAATGTCCACTTGAGAGGCATACTGTCCCATATAAACATGTAATGTTCTTTTTACATTCGCTTTCGATGGCGCAGTAATTTCGAAATAACTGCCTGCTCCATTGTAGCAAATAGCTGATTGTGCATTAGTCGCTGTTGATACCGGATCTCCTGCTGTCCATGTAGCAAAATAGCTGTAGTCTGTTATTCTTAACTTATCTGGTGCCTTAGACGTCCCTGTTCCTACACCAGTATACCCAATTTTATTACTTGCTACTGGGTTAATTTTTCTATGTACATCATCCACATTATCTTTTGCAAAGTGAATCCACTCCATTAGATTACTGTCATCTAAGTTAAGGTTTATATCCGAGGTTACCTGCTGTTTCACGGTTTGAAAGCTACTTTGAGCACTTGCATCTTCTGCATAAACAACATAAGAAGGTGTTAATTGAGATGCTATGTACGTAAAGATTAATACAATAATTAAAAGTATTTTTAGGCTTTTAACCTCTCCCCACTTCTTCATCCATAAATTTTGAAACATTTTCATATCTCCTCCTAGTCTATTACAAAAATGCTCTTGTTGTAATAGTGTTTTATGTCATTATATGTAAAAAAATGAGAGTTTCACATATAAAATTTATAATATTTACTATAAATTTCAACGATGCAACATTAGATACACAATAATAAACCGTTAAATCTAAGCAGATTTAACGGTTTATTATGTATACAAACTTATTTTATTATTATTCTTGTACTATATCCTCATTATCAACTTCACTCGTCCAATGATCAAATCCCTCCAAGACAGCTTCTTTCGTCTTTTGACATATTTCTGGAAGGGTTCCACCCCATGCCTTTTCAGCTTCTTCAAACCCACGCATAAATGATTCTTTTAGCATTTCGGCTTTTTCTGGATCTCCTCCAGAAAGGGCTTTAGCAAATGTCAAAATACGGTCTGCTGTATTTTGCGGGCTCCAATAGCCACCTTCAGCAACATCTTTTTTTGCTTGATCAATCATTTCAGGTTTTATCTCATCTTGTCTTTCTGCTAAGATTGTTTCAAGGGCTAATTTATAAGTCGTATTTTGCTTGCCAACCATATCCTTGACCATTTGATAAAAGCTGTCTTTAAGTCGCTCATCTAAAGCATTCTTCATAGCTTCTACTTCACTTTTATCAATGGTATACTTCTTAGGTTTTAATTCTGAGTAGCTACTTACCTTTGCATTATTGTTTTTGCCTTTTTCATAGACAACAGATTCTTTTTCTGCTATTTGGTTTTCTTTTGCCTTTACTTCCGTTTTCTTAGAATATGTATTTCTAGATGTCTGATAACCTGTAACCCCATTAACTGTACTCATATTCCCGCCTCCTATATAATATTATTTTACCTCTATGATGTATATCGGAAGCTGGTGCATGATTGTTTACTTATTATAAAAACCTGGCTTATTGATTGAGCTTTTTCCCTCTAACTTAGCTAGTATATAGTTTATCAGTAATTGTGCTTTGTTTTCTGTAAGTTTTCTACCACCTTTATTAGATGCTATCTGTATAATTGTTTTCCAATCATTACTTTTTATAACATCGGATAGTTCCTGCTTTAATTGGTCGATGTATTCTTCACATTCAATGGTATTAAACTCTTCTACCAATTTATCTATTTCATTATAATCAGCACTCATATTGAAGTAGCACTCAAAAAAATATTCTATCGTTTTCATTATCATAACCTCTTCTTGAAAAGTCTATAAAAGTATTTCACTTAACCTTGTTTTTAGCTTATTTATAAAATCATCTAATGCATCAACAGTTACTACGAATCTTATACCTTCATCATACCCTACAGCCATACCCTGTGACATGAGAGCTAAATTTATCCATATTTCAATATATAATTCATTCTCTTCTAATGGGTCATAAACTATAAAATCAAAAAAACCTTCACTACATGAAAATTCGTATTTTTTAATCTCATTACCTATTTTCTTTTGCTCACTTATTCCCTCTAGTGTATTAAGGAAATTTTTAATCTCATATACGGTAAAAGTTGCTACTACCTCTTCATTAAAATAATATTCGTTACAATTAGTTTTTAAAGACATATTAAATGGTATCCAGTTTTCATAATCAGACCTGGTTGCATGAATATCCCGATGTTCATTATCTAATAATTGTAAATCAAACGTAATGTTTTTTTCTATATTTAGTAGTGACATATTAATTTCCTCCTTCAATGCAACAGCATTTACGTGATAACATCATTAAATATCTGTTGATTCTCTTCTTTACGCCACTTCTTAAAAGTCTCCTTAAATTCTTCCGTGACACCATATCCTGGGTAATGACCTTGTTACATTTTTCTCCAGTTCTAGAAGTCCATGCAATAATTTTTCAAATTGTCTATTAATATTATCTCGTCCTAATATGCTGCTGTCAATAGTATTTCTCGTTGATAAAAAGCAATTACGAATACTTTTTATTTTAGGGAAATTGACATAGGTAAGAAAACCATCAAGTGCGCATGGGAAGTTGCACTAATTAAATGTCCATTTTAAGACATAAAAATAGACAGCCCCCACATGAGACTGCCTGCTGTCTATAAGATTAATCCCATTCCTCTTTTTCAGAAACCATTAATGGTCCATTGATAGGATTTTGTATTAACATATTTGCTTTGAAATCATGAGTATGTCTAAAGCTAACTGTAGTTGTTCCATTAATAGCATGAGTATGTCCAATAACCTCGCCATCTTTATCTGTTACTTGTATTGGTGGTCCAGTTATTGTCTCAATACGATGAAAATGATTAAAGAAGAAATCTGTATTTGTACATACCACGTGTACATGGGTACGTACTGGTCCCCTAGCTGGTCCAGTAATCCCTGCAAAACGATGATTGTGTAATAATGCTACTTGATTTTCTGGTGCTGCAATCATCGTACTGCCTAAAAATTCGTGATTATGTCTTTGAGTTTCTGGACATTTATCTGGACAGTCCTTTTTACATTTACGACGAAAATGTTCATCATACTTTTTATATTCTTTCACAATTTACCTCCTTTCACAACGTATTGTAGGTTGTCCTTTTTACAACCTACAATATTATATGTGTACGAGCTAAATTTGGTGAAATGATATGGGTGACTATTTATCAGTCAGACAAGACAAATACCCGTTAGATGATGGTTAGCGTAATATATTAAAAAGGCCCTTAACAATTACTGTTTAGAGACTTTTTTTATGATTTAGGGTTGATTAAATTCAATACAAAAGCTACTTCCCTTTCCATATTGACTTTCAATAGTGATGTTACTTTCATGCAGTTTTAGTATTTTTTTCACGATGGATAAACCTAGTCCTGTTCCATCTTTGGATCTAGATTTGTCACTCTTATAAAACCGTTCAAATATTTTTTCCTTATCAGCGTCCTTAATGCCTATACCTGAGTCTGAAATAATAACTTTAATTTTATCTATGTTCGTTATCGATATATTTATTGTCCCACCATTCTCAGTAAACTTGATGGCATTGGATACGAGATTAACCCATACCTGATAGAGCAAGTCCTCATCACCAATGATTTTAACTTGGTCTAATTCCATGTTAATGTGGATATTCTTTTTCTCCCATTCTTCTTGGAACAGAAGCACAACTCGCCTTAACTGTTCATCAAGAGCAAATTTGCTTTTCCTAATAATTGCTCTACTATCTAATTCCGATAACTTTAATAAATTGGATGATAGCTTGGAGAGCCTTTCACTTTCAGAGACAATGATGTTGATATAGTCATTCTTTTCATCCGCAGATAGTGAAGGATTTTTTAACATTTTAGCAAACCCCTTTATAGATGTTATGGGTGTTTTAAACTCATGTGAGATACTACTCACAAAATCTTTTCGGAGATATTCATTGCCATTTAGTTCATCAACCATCTTATTGAAATTATCCGTAAGCTCTGCAATTTCATCATGACCATGCTTTTTTAGCTTTACATGAAAGTTACCATTTGCAACAGCCTTAATGGACTGAGCAATTTTCTTTATAGGCTTAACGATCATGGTGATACCTATAATAATAAACAGCGACCCTATGATCATAATATTCGTAACGAATATAGAAAGAAAAGATCGAAATCGTTTTAATTGAAACTTAACGTCATCGGATGATATTTTTATATACTCATCCCCAATCTTTGTTATATAGTAAGGTTGTGGCATCTTTTTATCAACGAATAAAATACCTTCTTCTTTTAATTGAGTTTCTTCTATTTCTGAAAGAGCGTCTATTTCTTCAATATGAATACCCTTTACATGTTCTTTACTATCCGTTAGAGACATATTTTTATCCACAATGAGAAAATGAAGTAGATTCACTTTATAAGCTAAATCTTCCTTCATTAAAGTTTTTATATCGTCTATCTTCGTATAATAAACTGTAATAGCTGATACAATATTGGCTAGAAAAAGTGCACTTATGAAAATCGCTAAAAATCTTGTATAGATAGAATTCAACAGTCTTTTCACCATTATTTTTTCACCGCTTTATAGCCAAGTCCCTTCACTGTAACAATCTCAATATCCTTAATACGAACCAATTTTTCTCGCAATCTTTTTATATGGACATCCACCGTACGCTCATCACTTTCACTACTATATCCCCATATTTCATCCATAATCTGAGCCCTTGTGAATATTTTATTTTGGGAGGATAGGAGTTTGAATAAAAGGAGAAATTCTTTTTTGGGAAGATTCATGTGATTACCCTGGTGGCTTATGGTTAGGCTATCATAATTTAATACAGTACTACCAATCTGAAGACTCTTATCACTTGCTATTTTTGCCCGTCGAAGTAATGCTTTCACACGCAGAAGAATCTCATCTGTATCCACAGGTTTAACCATGTAGTCATCAGCTCCATATGAGAACCCTACCTTTTTATCTTCCAATGTTTCTTTTGCCGTAATCATAATAATAGGTAATTCATAGCCTGCATCTCTGAGTGCTTTTACCAACTCAAAGCCGTTAAGACGAGGCATCATCACATCTGTAATAAGTAAATCTATATGTGTTTCTTCTAAGAGTTCAAGTAACTCTTCCCCATCATTTGCTTCATAAACCTTATATCCGTCACTCTTCAACACATCAGAGAACAATCTCCTTATATTCTTATCGTCTTCACTAACAGCTATCCGAAACATAAAGCCACCTCCCTACGAACATTTGGTTTCTTACCATTATATACCATACACCTATCCTATTCCACTTAAACACTTCTAAGAGCATCAATGGGATTCAATCGAGACGCTTTTCTTGCTGGTGTGATGCCAAATAAAATGCCTACACCACCGGAAAAACCAATAGCTATTAAAACAGTGATATAAGATAACGTAAAGGGATTTCCTAATAAAATACTTACTAAGTATGCAAGCATTCCACCTAGAATGAGTCCGATTATGCCTCCTACTAAAGATAATACCACAGATTCAATTAGAAATTGTTCTTGTATCTTTTTGGGTTCTGCACCAAGGGCTTTTCTTAGTCCAATTTCTGCTGTTCTCTCTGTAACAGATACCAACATCATATTCATGATGCCTATGCCTCCCACAAGAAGTGAAATAGCTGCTATTCCCGCTAGTAGCATACTCATCATACTTGTCATACTCTCAATACTGTCAATCATATTTTGCATATTCGTAACAGCATATGCATTGTCCTGATTATTAAATGACCCTTTCATGAGAGCCTCTATGTTTGTGGTAGTCACATCTGACATATCCCCATCTTCCATATACACATCCACACTATTAATATAACGTGTACCAAAATAAGTCATAGCTGTTGTATAGGGAATAATTACTGCTTCGTTGTTGCTACCCATTGCAAATCCTTGTGATTCTTGTAAGGTACCAATAACCGTATAGGTGACTCCGCCAATTTTCATTGCTTTACCTACAGGATTGATACCATAAAAAAGTTCTTTTTGGATATCTTTTCCTATCAAGCAGACCCTATTTGCTGATCGAATATCCAGTATATCTATACCTCTTCCTGCTTGTATTAAATCCTCTGTTTGCGAAAAATAAACATCGCTTTTTCCTTGAACCATAACTTGTTCATATACTTTATTATCATATACAATACTGGATTTTTCATTCAATGTTGGAGCAACTCCAGTAATATTATCTATTTCTTCAAGATCTTTTATATCCCTATCTAATAACCCCGGTTTTAACCCTGTTCCCTTAACCTGTACAGTTATTTTATTTGCGCCAAAAGATGCTATTTCATCTGTAATACTACTAGTTGCACCATCTACTATGGTAATTAACGCAATAATTGAAGCAACACCTATAACGATGCCTAACATGGTTAGAAACGATCGCATCTTATTGTTGACGATATTTTCCCATGCCATTTTCAAATTATCTTTAAACATATTTTTCCCCCTCTCCAAGGCTACCATCCAAAATATGCACGATTCGGCTTGCATTTTTAGCGATGTCTATATCATGGGTTATCATGATAATGTTTTTTCCCTCTTCATGTAATTCCTTAAAAAGGTTCATAATCTGATGCCCTGTTTTCTGATCCAACGCCCCTGTCGGTTCGTCTGCAAGAAGTATGGTAGGTTCGGTTACCAAAGCTCTTGCAATAGCCACTCTTTGTTGTTGTCCTCCTGACAATTGATTAGGACGATTTTTCATTTTATCTTCCAGACCTACTCGCATTAACATTTCCTTTGCTTTTTCTTTTCTCTTTTTCTCACTGATTCCTGCATATACCAGTGGAAGCATGACATTATCTAAAGCTGAGAGTCGTGGTAACAACTGAAATTGTTGAAAAATAAAACCTATTTCTTTATTTCTTATCCTTGCTAGTTCAACTTCATCAAGACCCGCTACCTCTTGATTGGACAATATATATTGACCACTTGTTGGTGTATCAAGACAGCCTATTATATTCATAAGAGTTGATTTACCAGAGCCTGATGGTCCAACCACGGATAAGAATTCTCCAGGATTAATGGTTAAATCAACGTTTTGAAGTACCTTATGTTTTTCTTCACCCATTGCATAAACCTTATCTATGTTTTTCATTTCTAGTATATAATCTTTCATTAACTCCGGCCTCCTCCAAATGGTGGTCTAAAGCTATCCCCATTGTCTGCTGTTTTTTTAGGTACCATCACCGTATCATCTGTGGATATACCATGGATGATTTCAACGAATAATCCATCGTTTATACCCACTTCAATTTTTCTTTCTGTTGGTATACCCTTATCATCTCTTATCAAAACGTAGGGTTCGTTCTCATCATTAAACCGTACTGCTTCCATTGAAACTGTTAAAACGTTCTCTGCCAACTCATTGAGCATTTTTGACTCTGCATTCATACCCACACGTATCTCTTCATCTTTTTCGAGATCAATATTAGCTGTAAAATAGGATACCCCATTTATATTTTTAGCTTCTCGGGAGATCTCTGTTATGACTCCTTTTATCGTCTTGCCTATACTATCTATCTGCACATCAACTTCTTGACCTGGTTCAATGGATGAGATATAGTATTCATCAACTTTGATGGTCACCTGAAGGTTTTCATAATCCACTATATCCATTAATTGAGTACCACCTAAAACCTGAGCATTCTCATCCATATATATTTTAGAAATTTCACCATCTATATCTGCTAATACTTCTTCTTCATTACTTGTTTTGAAAATGACTTCATCTTTTTTAACCTGGTCTCCTTCTTCAACTAAAATTTCTGTAATCTGCATCATATTCTTTGCGATAACATGTTGACGATTTTTGCTTTCAACTACTCCTGAAAAACTATAATAATTCACGATATCCCTTTTTTCCATTATCTCAGTGTTATAAGCTTTTGCACTACTGTTACGCAAATAATTAGGTAAAACCAAGATTGTGGTTGCCGCTATTACTATCATGAGTAGTACTCCTATTATTATATTCCTCATATTTTTTCTTTTTTTATCTGATTTAGCATTTATCAATTTAATATCCTCCTTGTAGTCATTTTTTGTATCCCTATGATAATATTTCAATATGAACTTATGATGAACTAATCATCATGGATATAAAACAGATAAATTTCCAGTAAAAAAATAATACATCCCAAATGGTTATTGTCATTTAGAATGTATTACTTTATAGTGATTGAATTCTTGTACACAGCTTTTATTGGAATCGTGATCTGCTTTGCATTCTTTACAATCTCTAGTTTTTCATGATGTGCACTTAACAACTTGTTAAATGCCTCTCTATTTTTCTCAAATTCTCTTGTCCACTTATACATCCTTTTCAACATATACCAATCGGATTTATAATGGCATTTCTCTATGCCCAGTTGTTGTTTTACGTAGCGTAATAATATGCGATACTTTCTGATCCATAGAGGTGTATCTAGGAAAATAATTCTATCCGCAAGCTCTAATAATACATCACAGCTTTCACGGTACGTACCCTCTATAATCCAGTCTCCTTGCCGATCAATCTCTTCCATCATCTTTATTTGTTCATTTGTGGCTCGCTTATAGTGCTCACCATTATGTCTATGGTGAACGATACAATCCACTTCATAATGAGGAATGTTCCATGTATTTGATAATCTTCTAGCCAATGTCGTTTTACCACTTGCTACAATACCTATGATATATATTTTACCCATGATCGTTCTCCCAACATAAGCATTTAAATCCACTTATTATTATAACATCTTACTGCAAATGGAAAAGATTATTATCCCCCAATTAATGCCTGAAGTCTAGAATTTGAAGCATTATTATATATCGCAAACGAACCATAAAAGATGCTGTCTTTTTAGACAACATCTTTTATGATTACTATTTAATATATACCTTAATTGTTCCTAATTCTATTTCCTTATTTCCCATCAAAGCTGTAATCTCTAAATCAAATTTCTTTAAATCTTCAAATATATCTTGTTTCAAATCGATTATAAAGTCTTTCATATAATGAGGTAAAGCATTTATTTTTATTTCCTTAACAATGTGATTTTTATATTTAATTCTTAATGTTGTTACCCCTTCAGCACCATCTAAGGTATATAAAGTACCTTCTAATTTAAATGGCTGTAGCTTTTCTAATTCAATTTCATCAATATTTTTTTTCAGAGTTATTGTTCCTATTTCCTTTTTCACTTTAAAATCTACTGAACTGACTTCCGTTTTATCATCAGCCATGATGGCATATACCTTAAGAGTATAGTCATGACCATTAGTCAAATATTCTGTGTCTAGCAACTCGTTGGTTGTTTTAAGACCTTTAAACACCTTTAGAATTTGATTCGTTTTATCCAACAATTCTAGCTTATATTCTTTAGCACCTTCAAACTCATTCCATTTGATTGTTAAATCTGTTTTAGGAATGATGGCATGTTGCGTTGGATAAATAATCTCAACTTCTTTCTTAGGTTCTTCATCTTTTATCTTATTGCCCCATACTAGTTTATCATTGTAGAAAATATAGCTTTTTAAGGATTCTTTCGCACTTGTGCTATTGGTAAAGGAATAATCATTTTTTTGACTAAATGCCTTGTCACTTTTACTGAGTATTCTACACCAAACTTCTACTGTTTCCCCTGCCTTTAGTTTAGGTGTTCCTTTCTTGAATTCTACCTTAAAACATTTGTCTCCTTTATCTTCTTTGGTGCTATCTTTTTTAATATCTTCAAATTTTGCTGTAACAAATTTATTGTCAAAGGTAAAACGATCAACAGCATAGGTCATACTGTCTACTTTATCTTTAGTGAAGTAATAACCTAGGGATAAGTCGGTTAAATCTATATCTTCTTTTGTGTTGTTTTTTAATTGATATCTTACACTTATGCTTTTGGTATCTATTAATGTGTTTTCATGACTTGTTTTCAAAGTTATGATAGGAAGCTCTTTATATTCTCCTTGAGGTAACTGTTTAATATGCTCTACTTTTCCATTTACAACCTGTTTAAATTCAGTATTATCTTTCAAATTACCTTTTAGTATAATGGAATATTCAAATCCTTTGTCTAAATCTATTTTTGTTTTTAAGGTGTCATAATTAATAAAATAGCTATTATTATTTTCTGTGTTAATAGACTCTACGATTTCTATTTCCTTAGAACCATCCCATAATATAAATGAAAAATTGTATGCTTTAACATTCTCGATTTCTTGCCATTTAATTTGTAGTCCTTCTTTACATTGATATATACTTGCAATATATTCTTGGATATCTGGTGTCTCTGGTATGTTCTCATTTGTTAATTCTTGATTAACCGTAATAGTACCTAGTTTTATTAGTTTCTTTGCATTATTGGTATATAACTCTAATTTAATTTCCTTTAACTTTTTAAATCTTTCTTGGTTAAGATCTACATGTACATTTTTCAAATCATAAGGTAATGTCCTAATCACTTGTTCACTTATAATCTTTTCATCATGTTTTATAATTATCTTTTCCAAACTATCTAGCTGTAAAGGACTGTATAGTTTACCTTCTAGCTTGATTTCTTCCCCTTGCTTTATCTCATAAGTATCTTTTAAGTTCTCTAAGCTAATATTTTCAATAGTATCTTTAATTTTTATAGTAATAGGATCAGATATCTCTTTTTTATTTTTGAAATTGGCATAAACCCTTAACTCATATTCATGGTTATCTTGGACATAATAGCCTTGTAAAGTTGTATAGTTAGTATTAATTTGTTTCATTCGAAGTGTTGTTTTATCCGTTTTATCGTATAGCGATAACTGATAATCCTTAACGCCTTGAATTTTATTCCAATAAACTGTAAAAGCTGACTTCTTCATTACCTCATTTTGTTGCGGATAGGTAATAGCTAATTTATCACCGATGCCTTTTCCCCATATTTTCTTTCCTTTTGCAAATACAAAGACATTTTTGCACTCTTTATATTCTTTGCTTCCTGTATAGGAGTAATCATTACTTTGGTTAAAATAATCACTACCCTGTGGCACGATATTTCCTCCAATGGTTACGGCTTCACCAGGTTTTAGTTGGTCTACCCTTTCACTAAAAGAAAGTTGTAAATAAGTATCTGGATTATTGGCATATGGGGTAAATATATCTTTTTGATCATATATTTTGCTGTAAATATACTTCTCATCTAGATACTTTTCATCTATAGAAGCACCACCAAAAACATAACGCATACTCTTTACATTATCCCTTGTATAATAATAATTCAATTTTACAGTAGATAAATCAAGGACTTTTTTTGATATATTTTTTAATTGATATTTTATATGTATCGGATCAGTATCTTTTAATTTATCCCCTTGTACCATATAAAGAACTATATCCCCTTCTTCAGGTATTTTAGCCTTAGTAATGGTTGGCTCAGTTGGCTTAGTGGAATCATCATAAGGTCCTTTACCAAGAATTAATTTTCCTCGGTAGTACACAGGTGTTTTGTTCCACTCAATATATTGAGTAGTCTTGGTATAAGAATAATCATTGGGTTGATAATAACTCTTCCAATCTAAGGTATGAATTCTTCCCTTAATCTCTACTTTCTGACCAGGTGCTAAGTATCCAGCAGATGGTTTAAATCCTATTTTTAATAAATAGTTAAAATCATCACCCCTTGTAGCTTCTAGGTCTACGAAGGATGCAGTAATATTTTGACTCCCAATACTTGTCCAGTCACATTCATATTTTTGATTATTATAATATTCATTGGTATAGAAATATTTTATATTCAATTGTGATAAATCTATAGGGCTACTTGAAACATTTCTTATAATATAATTAATTCGAATATCCTTAGTTTCTTCACTAATAACTTCATTTTTCACTTGTAAATGAATGGGTGATTTTTTATTTTCACTATCCTTCGTTTGTTCAATGGTTGGATTTACCCCATAGATGACTTTTTGATTTCTTATGACCGAAATATCTTTACTCATGCTATATTGGTCATTCCCTGTGAAACTAAAATCATTATTTTGAGTGTATACTGGCCAATCATGACAATTAAACCTACCTTGTACTTCAATGGTTTGTTTCGGTCTAATATAGCCCGCCCCTTCTCTAAAACCTAGCTCCAAATAACTGTCTGCCTTCGTCAGATTGCTTTTAACATCATGAACAAACTTACTGGTAATATTTCCTCTATCTACCGTTGACCAATCACAGGTATAGATTTCTCCTCTATTCCCATCATCTGTATAGAAATATCTTAGTTTTATATCTGATAACTTAATGCTTCTATTTGATGTGTTTTTAATTTTAAACCAGGGGAAAATGGTATTATTCTTGATATTAGTATTGGCATTTCTTACTTCTACTTTCACTGTGTTATTCGTATTAACATATGAAAGATTATTGATTTCCTCTCCATAGACATGTAAATTACCAATGGAAAGCATACATGCAAGTACAGTAAATATTATTCTTTTCCTTATCATTTAATTATCTCCTTGTAATAATTTTTATTATTATGTCTTATAATTGCTTTTCAGGTTAAATGTTTGTGATTAATATAGGTATTACTAATGTTAATGATGCCCCTTACCTCATACATCTTTCTTTTGATACTTATTCTTCATCTCCTCATTTTATTGACACATTATCTCCATTAGCTCAAGCTATATCTATGTCGGATTAGTTATGTCTACAATAGCCTTATTGTGTATATAATTTTGCCAATAAACTATGACACACAATACATTTTTATTATACGCTATAACGAATCATGATATAATAGATAATATGGGTGTCTATTCCATACCTCTTTAATCCAACTCTTTTACTATAATATTCTAGTAAAGCTAAGTAATAACTTGTGTATAAATACCTCTATAGGGTAATTGACATCATACTAAATAACCCCTTCATCTAGGACTATGTCGTTCAAAATGATTATTTTATATTGCGTAAAATTTATATTAAACACCCAGCTTTCAATTGTTCTTAAGGTAAATGACGAAATAAAAAATCATGGTTCTGGATGAGATATACTCATCGTGACCATGATCTTGAATTAACTTATTTGTTTTGATAAAATTCTATTTTTTATGTTAGAGGTTATGTACCCCAAAAAACCTATATCCTGCTTTAATAACAATCCCAATACAAATACCATTCTCCATCATTCTTTGATTTTAGTATGTAAATATTCCCATTATCCCCAACCATGAATCTTGGTTTGTCTTCTGATGCCATTTGAAATATAAATTCATACTCATTTGAACAAGGTGATTGAATATACGAAGCATAGCCTCCTACTTTTGTCTTGTTATAACTTCCAAATTTATCAAAAAAAACGATTACTTAATTCATCGTCATTATTAATCTCACTCATATCAAAGAACTCCCACATTTCTTCCCAATCTGGAAAATCATCTTCCGATGAAACATGCCATTTGATTTGAAATGTTTTATAAATATCACACTCTTTAGGTGTTTTCTGTATCTTTAATCCATCTAATGTTTTATATTCTCGTAACAGCCAGCCGTCTCCATTGGGTGCTATAGTTCTTGATGGTAGCCTTTCCTTATTAATAAAGACTTGTATTAATTGATACTCTCCAAAATACTTTATCCCATCTTCCATTTCTGGTACATTGATTTGAATAACAGGAACCATATATCCATCTTTATCCATAGGCCAATCGTTGGTGTTATTCATAAGAAAATCCCCTCCGAACCAACTCTTAATATGAGATTCTGGACGAAATCCTCCTATTTTTGCTATTATTGGTTTCTTACCTATAAATTTTATTTTTTCAAATATATCACTCACAATTCTTCACCTCCATTTTATTGTATATCAACTGAAATCCTATTGTTATATTATCAAGTTAGATATAAGTGAAATCTCCTTTTCAAGACTACTTATTAAGATTTCTTTATAGCCATCTTCAATTTTTTCTTCTATTGTAAAGTACTTACTTTCTGTTAAATAGTGTTTAAATTTCAAATAATAAGTTAAAGGAAAATGGTAGTTATACCATGTGTCTCTGTATCCGATTAAGCCATGTTTAACTAGTAATACATCCATTGTTTTTATAACTTCTCTTACAAAATCAATTCCACTACATAGTGCTTCTATATCCACTCCTAACTGCCTTTCTTTATTAAATGATTTTAATGTTAATATCTGTTTCACTAGCCCTTTGTATATGCCATTCTGCTCCATCTGGTTCTGCATGCCATATAAAAGATACTTGTTTCTTTAGTTCATCTTCTAGTACAAATCCTGGTAGAATGTGCATTAAACCAGATAATAGCTCTCAAATAGCATTAATATACTCAATAGCTTTGATAGCACTATTTAAGCATGTTCTAATAACAGGGTAGTTACTATACCCCCATAATATCAATAAGTATTTTTCTTTACCTCTGATAACTGAATAATAGCTTCTTTGGCAGCAGTTCTGACAGCAGTATTCTCATGATTCTCATATTTTTTGAAAATATATAGATATTCCATGTTGTATGCATCGCCTAATGTCTCTATGGCATATGGCAATAATTGTGATTCAACAGTATCCACCCGGTCTGCTAAATAATCCAAATTGCCATCGGAATAAAATAATAATTGCAAAATGTCTTCTTTGACCTCTATATGATTATCTGTGAATAACTGCTTCTGTAATAGCAAAAACATATCTTTACGGTAAGATAATTTATAACCATAATAGGGGTCTAAATATTTATCCAAACAAAATAATAAGCTTCGCTTATCATCTGTATTTCCTTTTTCTAGTATTTCTTTTATTGATTCTACTCCTTGCTCTACTATCTCACATTGTTCTTTTGAATATGTTATATAAGTAACTTTATTATCCATCCTCTTCTCCCTTACACTATTCCTCTTATATCATTAGCACTCATTGTAAATCACGAATATCCTTTGTGTAGGCTTTCTTACGTAGTCAAAACAATTTATCACATGCTTCGAATCCTCTGAAATTCTTTTTGTGCTTACTTTAATGAATATCTATTTGCCCCCCTCATTTTCTAGGTTATTAAATTGTAGAATGTAGCCTTACCAAGAAATAATTTCACAGATATCATAAATTGATCCGTCCTTTAATGGCTTATAACCACAACATGGACATGTCTTCATGTGTATCCCTCTGGTTTTAAATATATTTTTCTATTTCTTTTAACCATTCTTCTTCGTGTTTACTGGAAATATTATAACTTTTATATTCATCTATATACCCCTCATGCCAGATGTGAAAACAATTCCCTTTGTACCGTTTATATAGATATTTTGCTCTTTTTGATGGATGAGAATAGTACTTAAAGCGAAATGTAGCATTTTCTGATATATTAACAAAATCCTTTACACACCTTGATGAATCCAAAAAATAATAAGTTTCTTCCTCTTGATCCATTACTAATTTCTTCGTTTCCGCTATGCTTGCTCTTTACTGTTTTTATGGTGGGGGGTTAGGGGTCTATTCCTAGTGGTCTAAGTTCACCTTTGAAAGAGGTACTCATGTATTCTCACGTTCTATCTTTTTATTATCTAAGAAGATTCTAGATACAAAATATCCAATAACTAAAATCATAGTACAATAAACATATAGCATAAATGTTTCGGCTTTTCCTGTGCCACTTCCGAAACCACCATTTTGATAATAGATATCATTTAATTGTTTTGTTATATCTTTACCTTTTTCATTAAATAATGTATACTCACTTAATAGGTCATCCCATTCTACATCCGTTTTAAAAGCTTTGATGATATAACTTTCTCCATCAAAATTAAACTCTTTTATTATACCTGAAGAAGTCTCAATTACTACTCTGTCAATCATCTTATTATAATTTTCCCCCATCACCGCTAAATATCTTTTTCCATAAGATTTAAATACTCTCCCTAAAAAGACCCTATTCTTGGTTCCATAGCCTGCCATTCTTATCTGATATCTATTGTTTAAACCTTTATATAAAACTGTGGACCCATCATAGTTGCCATTATTAGATTCATAATAAACAATTAAAACGTTTTGGAATTTCTTATATTTTAATCTTGTCACATCTAATTCAAGAAATTCTTCTACTGCTTTTTCAATGCTAGCTTCATTCGCTTTTATAAAGTACTCGCTCTCATAAACTTTATAAGCTAGTATTATTGATGCTACTATGATCACTACTCTGATTATTCTCTTTTTCAATCTATTTCCCCCAGTAAGTTACTTAAAGATAATGGTGTTATGTTACTTAATTGTCTTTGCCACATTTATGCCTTAAATCAATATATAATTAACAAATAAATAAAACACCCAAAACAATTTAGGCATGATAGACTTTACCCTGAACTGTAGATTATAAGCCTATTTCATCCTTCAATCCCATATATTTTCCTGTATTTTCCAAACCATCTTGAATTAACTTCTTGAATTTATTAGAGAAACCTAGTTCGTCAATTTTGTCAATACTAACAAACTTAACATTAGTTATTGGGTTATCATCATATTTATTGGATGGTAAGGTAATTGTTCCTTTTATTCTCTCTATTAAAAAAGTTATATGTATTAAAGGAGGAGTAACATCTGGCTTATCACAAACATAGAGAAGTTGCTTTATTTTAGTATCTAATCCAGTTTCTTCTTTCATCTCTCTGCATATACCTTCTTCTATTAATTCTCCAACCTCTAATCTTCCCCCTGGTAAGGACCAATCTCTGTTCTTCAATTTTTGCTTAACAACTAAAAGTTTCCCATTCTCAATTAATATGCCAGTTACTCTAATTTGAAATAAATAACTCTTCATTACCGCAGTCCTCCTCACCAATTCTTTAATTATTTAAACACAACTATATCTGTCTTATTGTTAACTGGCTCAAAAGGTTCCCATGCACCCTTACGCTAAATACATTGTTAGAGAAAGTTCTAGTTCATCCGCTTGTGATAACGCTTATAAAATTCAACACATTCGTCTCTAAAAATTTCAATACAACTATCATATTCGTTCCTATCAAATTCAAATTTAGGAATGTTCTTAACCCATTTAATATTCATATCGTTGTTGAAATAATTATGACTATAATTATCAAGTCTCTTTGTCGCTTCTATTTCCCAATTATCAGATATCCATTTATCCCAGCTAGAATCCCAAATATCTAATGTGTTTAAAATTTCTCCATACAAATCCCATTCTTCACTAGACCACTTTGTAAAGTTTCTTATACCTGACTTTTGCCATTTAATGTTCTCTGCTTTACTATTGTTATGTATTAAGATTCCAACACGATTCCATACTATCTTTTCGTCAAAGTAATTTATATCAACGATAATAACTATACATGATAAATCTGCATCATCTGGGCAAACAAGAATAGGAAGATTAACATTATCTCGTCTATTAATATGTCTCCATATGTAATCACTTTCATAAAAATCATCTAGTCCTGCCCATGCTGATATTAACCCCAAATGTAAAGGTTCATTCGTATAACCATTAATAATTTCATCCAGATTTTCTCCGTCAATTATTAATTTTACATCGTTCATTAAGTTGTTCTTTATTATTACATTACCTTCAATCTTATTCATAAAATTAACCCTCCAGATATAACATACTATTCTCTAACTAGAATTTTATTTTTAAAAAATATATGACATCTTAAATCAACAAATTGATATGTAATACCTAAGATAGACTTCCTTTGCTTATAAGACTTTAGTATCTTTTTGATATAACTTACCACCCATCATTAATCTTTAGTATAACTGATTTTAGAAACAGCTCAAAACCCCCATGTTTTATCAATACATAATACAGTTGTATCAGAAATAGGTTGATAGTGTAGTTTTCTCATTATTCTTATCCATTTATTCTATCAGTATAATACTTATATGGCAATTATATATAATCCTCTCACTTTGCTATTTCCAAGTGGGTTTTCTATTTTTTTTATTGGGTTTCTTATTTTTCTCCTCCATACTTTTACTCTTAAGCAAATAAAAAATCATGGTTATGGATGAGATATACTCATCGTGACCATGATTTTTGATAAGACTTTTTTATTTGCGATAAAACTTTACTCTTTATGATAGATGTTTTTTTGTGTTTCACATCTATATGATAATACCTACAACACAATCCTACCCTCTAACGCCCTCGACAACGTCACCTCATCCACATACTCCAGATCACCACCGATAGGTACACCATTAGCAATCCTTGATACTTTCACATCTAAGGGCTTAATAATTTTACTCAGGTACATAGCTGTTGCTTCACCTTCTACTGTAGAGTTAGTCGCTAGGATAACTTCTTCAATGTCATCAGATGATAGCCTTGCTAAGAGTTCCTTGATCTTAAGGTCTGCTGGTCCAACACCAATCATAGGTGAGATAGCACCGTGGAGAATATGGTAAACACCTTTGTATTGTTTCGTTCGCTCGTAAGCCGCCATATCACGAGGGTCCTCTACAACCATAATGATCCGATCATCTCTCTTTGGACTACTACAAATAGGGCATAGCTTGGAATCCGTCAAGGTACAACACTTACTGCAATAGTGAATATGCTTCTTTGCATCCATTATAGCCGTGGATAATCGCTCTGCATGCTCTAATGGCATGTCTATAATATGAAAGGCTAACCGCTGTGCTGTCTTAATACCTACACCCGGTAACCTTGATAATTCTTCAATTAACTTACCTATTTGATTACCAAAATAGTCCATAGTGCCTCCTTATATACGCTATCCCATAAATGATTAGCAGCCATGCCTAATGGTAGGTATGACTGCTTACTCTTATTACTACATATTGTCATGTCAGTATACTTGTAGTGTGATTTTATTACATTCACCATGACGTGACTTTTTAATTAAAATAATCCTCCAGGCATGTTCATGCCACCTGTTAATTTGGACATTTGCTGATTCACTTGCTCATCAGCTGTACGCATGGCTTCATTAACCGCTGCAAGGATTAAATCTTCTAACATTTCAACATCATCTTCGTCTACAACTTCTGGATCAATACTTACCTTTGTTACTTCTTTTTTACCTGTCACAATAACTTTTACAGCTCCACCACCTGCAGATGCTTCAAATACTTGCGTATCTAAATCTTCTTGCATCTCTTGCATTTTCTTCTGCATTTTCTGAGCTTGTTTCATTAAGTTATTCATATTGTTAGGCATTCCGCCTCCAAAACCGCCTTTTTTTGCCATTGTAAATCCTCCTTAATATTTTGTGCCATGACTTTGTTTGCGTGTAAGCACAAAGTCACAACAAGGGTGGGAAAATTGATTTTAACCACTTATTCATATAATGTATAGAATTTTAACATCAGATTTTGATGTATTTCTTCTTAAACTACTACCGCTAACCTGGTTGCCACTATGCCAGCACCTTCACTTGCCATCATTCCATTCCCCTTGTTCCATCATCTTGATATCAGATGTCTTCTAGTCCAATGGTTTTTAACCTACTGTTTATTTTACTAATAAACGCGTCTTATGACAAGTACTTTTTACCCTTACCTCTTAATAAGCATGTACCCAATAATATTCACATAGTAATCATCTATTAAATTATATCACAAAAAGCCAAACATATTCCAAAAACCACTAAATTAATACGTGCATTCATGCCTATTAAACCATCCACTGTGCTTGGACAAATTTATAGACGTATATCAACCAAATAATCCGTATCTATTTGGGCTGATTCAAATGTTGCCATATTATTCATCATGGCAAGGGCTGATTCAATAATATTAAAAGCTAAAGGACAACCCGTTCCCTCCCCTAGTCGCATATTCATATGTAAGATTGGCTTTAATCCCATAGCATCCATCATGGACTTATATCCGGGTTCTAGGGAGTAATGGGAAGGAATCATATAATCTTTAGTCACAGGATTTAAGTGATAAGCAAGTAACGCTGCTGCCGCTGATATAAATCCATCTATAACGATGGGTACTCGGTAATATGCTGCTCCAATAAAACATCCAACAAGACCAGCTATATCTAAACCGCCGACTTTTGCTAATACATCTATAGGGTCATTAGGGTTAGGTTGATTAAAGTCAATGGCTTTACGTATCACTCTTTTTTTATTCTCTAACGCTTCATCTGTTAAACCCCCGCCCTTACCTACAGCTATATCCTCGTGACATCCCATCAGTGCCATGAGAACAGCACTGCTTGTACTTGTATTGCCGATCCCCATTTCACCCGTACCTAACAGGTTATAACCTTCATCTACTAACCTTTTTACTGTTTCTATACCAATATGAATGGCTTTGATTGCATGCACTCTACTCATTGCAGGACCTTTTGCAAAATTATCTGTCCCGTACATGACTTTCTTAACCATAAGCCTTGGATGTTCTAGATCTACTTTTATACCCATATCGATGACTCTAATGTCTGCACTAACTTGTTTACTTAACACGCTAATACCCGTTAAGCCATTTAACATATTGATGGTTTGAATTGCCGTAACATCCTGAGGGGTTGAACTCACCCCTTCTTCAACAACACCATTATCTGCTGCCATAACAATGGTACATTTTTTATGAATGACATTATTAATTTTGCCTGTAATGCCTGCTATTTGCGTGGCGATTTCTTCAAGCTTACCTAAACTTCCCAAAGGTTTCGCTAGACTATCCACCTTTATTTGTGCTTCCCCAAGAACTTTTTTATCCAACGTATTAATGGACTCTATTTTGTTTTTTAATTCTATCACCTAATTACTCCTTTTTATCAACTGTTTAATGCGTACATTCTTTTATCACTCAATTTCATTTCTAATTGTCGCTTCTATAGAATTTCAACATCTAGATTAACCTTTGAAGCGATATCCTCATAATTATCTTGTACCTGATCCGTACTCATGTTCGAACTGCTACCACTTAACATCTTGTATTCATCTGCATCAATAATCTTAAGATCAAACTGTTTATCACCAATGGTTTCTAACTCACTGTTTATTTTACTGATAATCTCCTCCTGAGACAAGAACTTTTTCCCTACATGGTCTTTACAGACAATATACAGCCACCCGTCATCCATAAATGTAGGCTTCGCATCACGTATCAGTGCTTTTCCAATACCACTAAATTGTTCCACAAGGTTATCCCAATTCTTAATGGCTTTTTTGATATCTTCGGGAACAGCTTTGGATAAAGGCTTCATCTTAGGTAATGTTTTTTTTTCTGGCTCTTTAGGCACTGCTCCTTGTGTCTGTACAATCTGCACACCTTTTTCTAGTTTCTCTTCTAAATCCTTAATACGCTCTAATAAGCCCATGGTCGAATTATCCATAGAAGGTTGACAGAGTTTCATCAATTCTACTTCTAGTAAAATACGTTTTCTGGAAGCATACTTAATTTTTGCCTCTAACTCAGAAAAACTCTTAATATAATAAATAATAGATTCCTCGGATACCTGATCTGCTTGTTTCTTAATAGCTTCCATATTTTCCTTAGACATATCTAAGATCTGGCTAGCATCTGTTACAGATTTTAGTACCAATATATTTCGCAAGTGACCAATTAAGTCCATAATAAATTGATTGATGTCTCTACCTTGCATGATCATCTGTTGAATAAATTCCATACAACGCTTAGCGTCTTTTTGATTAATAGCATCAATCATATCAATAAAAATTTGCGTGTCTACGGCACCAAGTACATCTAATACTTTATCAATGGTTATATCTTGTCCAAGGTAGAAAGCAATACATTGATCCAATATACTAAGGGCATCACGCATAGAACCATCTGCAACCTTAGCGATATAGCGAATTGCCTTATCTTCTATGGTAATCTGCTCTTCACTCATATAGTGACTAAGGGTATCTGCTATGGTACTAATATCAATACGCTTCAAATCATAGCGTTGACAACGGGATAAAATAGTCGCTGGTATCTTATGAGGCTCTGTTGTGGCTAGAATAAAAATAACATGGCTAGGCGGTTCTTCTAAAGTCTTAAGTAATGCATTAAAGGCTCCCGTAGAAAGCATGTGAACCTCATCAATAATATATACTTTATATTTTCCCTCTGTTGGGGTGTATCTCACTTCATCTCTGATTTCACGAATATTGTCTACTCCGTTATTAGAGGCTGCATCGATTTCGATAATATTCATACTTCTATTATCATTAATAATCTCACATACGGAACAAGCATTACAGGGACTACCATCAACAGGTGCCTCACAGTTAACGGCTTTACCTAATAGCTGAGCCAAAGTTGTTTTACCTGTTCCTCGTGTACCACAAAACAAATAGGCATGGGCAACTTTATCTGCCTTAATCTGATTCCTTAGTGTTTGAACAATATGCTCTTGTCCCCTAACGCCCTCAAAACCTTTTGGACGCCATTTACGATAGAGGGCTGTATATCCCATGTTTACACTTCCTTTTCTAACTATCCTACTAATCTATTCAAAGGATTCAAATATGAAACTTTTAATCCTATTTCATTCTACTAAAGCTCAACACGCTTTGAGCATAACGATATTATATTATCCCTAAACTAACTTCTGCCAATTGGGCAAAATCATTAAGCTAATATTCTTATTTAGATTATATCACATTATGATGGTTAAATAAACATGTGTTCCCTTTGATATACGAAATTCTTATGGCGTTTTTATCGTCTGTTGATTTTCAACCTCTTCATATGTAAAAGCGCAATTTTGTTCATATAATAAGCAACATTAGAACTAACTATTTTATACCAAACTTATTATAATAAAACTATACTGACATCCAAGAAAATTACGATGTAAAGCGCAATAATCAAGTATAATCATGAAAGGATGAACACACTATGCAATTAACTTATATGTTAAAAGATGAAAGCTATAAGTACGTTTATGGTAGCCATGTGGTCATTGATCAAGAACCATCTCAACCTTTACCTAAACAGTACTGTTGTAAAAATGATTGGGCTGTTGCTCAATTGGTCTTACGAGCAGATGTGGATATGCAAGTCAATGTCAGCCATGAAGCAGCCTTCTATCCCAAGGGGGGTATTGACGAAATTCGTGTTGCTGTAGACGTACCAGGCATCCACCCATCCCAGGTAAAAGCCCAATTAGTTGGTCTTATAAAAGACGATGACCACCAATACAAATCCGATTTACTCATGGACGAAGGTTATATTTTTGTTGAAGCTGGCAAAGAGCAAGCCATATGGATTCAGGTTAATATGGATAAAGATGTCCTACCAGGCTTGTATAAAGCATGCATCAAAATGTACCGCAAGAACCTCTTTGAAGATGAATCACTCATTGGTCAGACTGCATTTGAATTAGAAGTGTTGGATATGACCCTTGATGCTCCAAAGGATTACACCTTCCACCTTGACTTATGGCAACATAACAGTAATATCGCTCGCAAATATCAAGTACCCTTATGGAGTGATGCCCATTTTACCATCATAGAAAATTATATTCAATCATTAGCCGACCTTGGTCAAAAGTCTGTTACCCTTATTGTCTCAGAAGTACCTTGGTCAGGACAAAATACCATGTATGATAAAATCAATCCATCTAATCTCTTTGAATACAATATGGTCAATATCACATTGACTGATGAAGGTAGTTGGTTATATGATTTTAGTGCTATTGATCGCTACCTTGATCTATGTGCTACATATGGTATTGATAAAGAAATTGAAGTCTTTGGACTCATCAATATCTGGCTTGCTGAAGATGTCGGTTTTGGCAAAGTTATAGATGATGCTACAGATGCTATCCGGCTACGTTATTACGACGCAACCCAAGGAACATATCGTTACATGCGAAATAAAACAGATCTAGCTGCCTATGTGAAAGCTCTGGAAGCATTTTTTAAGAAAAAAGGCGTTCTTGATAGGGTAAGACTTCTGGCCGACGAACCATCAGATCTTCAAGTATTCATGAATAAAATTAATGAAATGAAAGCGTTAGCTCCTGGATTCCATTATAAAGTAGCGATTAATCATATTGAATTCATGGGGGAAAATATTCCTCATGTGGTGGATTATTGCCCATCCTTAAAATGTGCCTGTGATAAATATGATGAGCTGGTAGATGTTCAAAAAGCCATTAATGGCACCGTAACTTACTATGTCTGCTGTGGTCCTGCTTATCCTAACACGTTTCTTGGATCACCTGCTATCGAATCTAGAATTATACCTTGGATAGCATGGGTGTTAGGGCTTGATGGCTTCCTAAGGTGGAACTATACTGTATGGCCAGACGATCCCCTCAATCATTTATCCATTAAGTTTCCCAATTGGCCAGCAGGTGATACCAACTTTGTCTACCCTGGAAAAAATGGTCACCCCATGTTAACGATACGGTATATGAATCTAAAAAGAGGGATTAGAGATTATGAAATAATTCGTAAATATGCTCATAAGTTCAATGGGACGGAAGAAGTTATGGCCTTACTAAAAGAAGTCTTCTACTGGGAACATACAGGAGATATTAATCATAAGAAACCAAGTGACCTCTATTCCTTTGATCAAAAAGCGTACAATACCATCATTCACCATATGCTTTCAAAACTTAGTTTAGATTGCTAGGGATTAAGCATTTACCAGGCCTCTACCATACGACTAAACAATAGAGCCTAATAAATTTCCGACAATATATAGAAGCTGTAATATCCATAACCTCTTATAGTTATAGATGCTACAGCTCTATTTTTCTAATGACTATGTTCTAATTATTCATTTCACCTCTATATTGGGATGGTGTCTTTCCCGTATATTGCTTAAAAGTTTTACTAAAATAGAGTGGATTCCTATAGCCAATAACATAAGCTATATCCGAAATAAGCATATCCGATTCAATCAGCATCTTCTTCGCTTTTTCAATACGAATATGTGTAAGGTATTTCTGTGGTGACTGTCCACATATTTTCTTGAACTTTCGTATGAAATAATAGGGGGATAGATTACACCGGCTTGCCAAGGATTCTGTTGTATGATCCCTATTATAATGTTCATGGAGATAGACCATTATCTTATATACCTCTGATTCAAAAGTTAGATTAACACCTTCTCTAATCCATCTAGAAAATGATGATAAGAGTTGAATGAGATAACCACTACATAGGTTCGCATATGCTGTTCGACCCATCTGTAGATCTCTAATCATCTGGGAGAATAACTCCTCAATAAGGGGGTGTTTCCCTACATGATATACTTTCTCCAATAATTGAAGTTTTTCAAGTAATGGATAAGCTCCATACCCTGTGAAATGAACCCAATAGACCTCCTGATACGCCTTATCCGAATAGTAAATTTCATGTGACTGATGAGGGGATATCAGAATAATATGACCTTCTTTTACCTGATAATTAACACCTTCCACGTGACATAATAGTTGCCCACTCTTCACAAATATCAGGTAATAATCTTTTCTACCGTTTCTTCTCCTCTGCCAGAAATTCTTATGATGGAATTTATCATTACCACAGCAATTGACTAACAAATACTCTTGTTGATTGTCATAACCTGATGGCTCTGTATCGTATGATGCATATCCCGATTGACTAATCATCCACATCAACTCCCCGAATGGTGACGGTATCAAAATAAGGTTCCAAAGCAACACGAAATTCTTTTAATGTATAAATCTCATGGGCATGTAAACCACCTTGAATTTGTTTATCACTTTCCATGTAGGATTGCAAAAAATACCTTCTACTACCTGATAACCATTGCCCTATTTGAATTATATCTTCATAGGTATGCAACTCTTTTACAATGGTTGTTCGAAATTCATAATCCACACCACAAGACTTGATATAATCAATGGATGTTTGAATCCGATCCATAGCAACCTGTCTGTCACAGGTCTCATTGTATTTATCTTTTCTATTTTTAATATCCATGGCAATATAGTCAATAAGCCCTTTTTCATAGGCTTTCTTAATAACCTCTGGATGGGTACCATTGGTATCTAATTTCACAAGAATACCATACCGTTTAACTTCTTCTAAGAACTCTATCAAATCACCTTGGAGAGTAGGCTCACCACCACTAATACAGATACCTTTTACTACATTTCTTCTTTTATAAACATGAGCAAGTACTTTCTCTGTTGGTAAGGTCTCCAGATCCATATGCCCAAGTACCAAATCCCCATTATGGCAAAAAGGACAATTAAAATTACACCCACCAGTAAAAACAGTGGATGCAATATGTCCTGGATAATCTAATAAAGTTGTCTTTGTAAATCCTTTTATTATCATAATCCTGTAGCTCCTATATCTAGATTGCGGAATCTAATGCGTCTTCTTCGTCTGTTTCTCCACTGGTTACTTCCAACGTTGTATAGATACTATCTAGACTATTTAATAATTTATTCAATTCTTCTTCACTAAACGAAGCTGAAAATCGTTTAATAAAGGATGCATAGTCCTCTTCAAATTGGAAAAGTTTCTCTTTTGACTCATGAATTTTATCCCGTACACTTTGAAGTTTATCCATTGCATCTCTCTCAATCTGAGTCGCTTGATCCTCTGCTTGTTTTATGACATTCTTTGCTGAAACCTGTGCTTCCACCAATGCCTGTGATATGAATTGCTGTTTACTCTTATACTCTGCTAACTCTTTTTCTAATAGGCTTATGTAATCCTGTACTTCTTTTGGGTCGTAGCCTTTTTTTATCATGTTGAATGATGTTGCCATAAAAACCCTCCTATAGTAAAAAAATTATTTCTTGTTATTCTTGTTTTTGCCGTGCCTTTAATTTATAATAATGGTAGCATTAACGAGGCAAAAAAGCAAGAATAATAGGTGAATAAAAATGGAAACTGACGATAGAAAATACATGTTACTTGCCTTAGAAGAAGCTAAAAAGGCTTTTAATATGAACGAAGTACCTATTGGTGCTGTTATTGTAAGAGATGATCAAATCATTGCACAGGCATTTAATAGAAGGAACACGGACAAAAATACCTTAGCCCATGCTGAAATCATGGCTATTGACCAAGCTTCCAAAGTTGTGGGCGATTGGCGTCTTGATGATTGTACCATGTATATTACACTAGAACCTTGCCCTATGTGTGCTGGGGCTATTGTTCAGGCACGAATCCCAAGAGTTGTTATGGCCGCTAATAATAAAAAAGCTGGTTGTGCTGGATCCATCATAAACTTATTGGAAGAAGACCGTTTTAACCATCAAGTGGATGTAACACGGTTCGTACTTGAAGAAGAAAGCAGCCAACTGTTAAAAACTTTTTTTAAAAAATTAAGGCATAAAGACTCGTAAACAAATTCAAAAGAATGTAAGGAAATACAGGAAATACTAGTTGACATATTGCCCAAAAAGTTATATACTAATCGTTGCACATAGTTATTATGTGATGGGTTATACTAACTATATATAAATAGATAAGCCATTTATCCATACTATACAAAGTGAATTATCATATCTTGTTTTTTAGATATGAATAATATAAAGTTTCCGTGCAGCCGGGGAGTCAGCGGTGCCCTATACCTGCAATCCGCTATAGCAGGGGTGATGCCAATCGGAGGCATATATTTTGTAAGGCTGCCCTTTACAAGTGGCGATGATAATTGGGTCTTACGCAACAGGAATCTATGAACCGTGTCAGGTCCGGAAGGAAGCAGCACTAAGTAGACGCTCTTGTGTGCCGTAAGGGTGCCTGATTTGAGTTAACTATAAAGGTAACGCTTATGAATATTTGTCGATGTGCGGCGCACGGTTAAATTATGCATTTTTTTAAGTAGATTAACGCCTTTTATAACTTAAATAAGAGATGGAAAATAGATTTAGATTTTAGATTAATGAATACGGGTAACAAGAGATTGAATCGTCAACGGTAGAATAGTAAAACCATATATAGTGATAAATACTCACGTTACATTTGTTGCTTTATCTGTTTATAAGATATGCAACAAGCTGTAAAAGATCGTTTATTATCACTATCTATGGTTTTTGTTTATAGTACCACTTTTAAGCCAGTTAAAACCGCTTGTTAAGCAGATATAGATATTTAGAGTTATGACAATTTGTATACTTTATAGGATTAAACGACATTATTTTTGTATTTCTTGCTTTACTAATATGTTAAGGTTGTCTATTGTAATTCATAATAAGATAGTCTTTCAATAGGTGCATCAACAGTTAGGACCGATGGTCCTTCTACTATAGAACCATCGTCACCTTTCCATGTACCTTCTGGGAAGTGAATCTCTTTGGTTGTTATTCCTTTTTCAATAACAGGTGCTACTAATAGCTTAGATCCCAACATAAATTGTGATGTTAATTGCTCGTAGCCTGCATTTGGGTAAGCATAAGCCATATGACGAATAATCGGTACACCGTTCTTGGACGAGTCCCGAGCTAACCCTAAAATGTACTCTCCGTATGTATCATGTAAAATAGCTGCTTGTCTACATAGCTCTGCGTTATCCTTAGATAACACGCGCCATGGTGAAGCAGAGAACTGCATCATAGGAAATAGAGCTGAACACTGTGCGTAACGTACAACCAGTTCCTCATCCAGTTGTAAGCTGTTATCCATGAAGTTAAGATATTCTCCCCCACCAATCATATCTGGACACGTGTAGGCATATCCCATTAGACCCTGTGCTAAAGCATTCGGAATAAGTGTGTTTAATCCATTCTTATCCCAACTATGATGTTTATCCGATAAACGTTGGGCAAGAGCTAGACCAGCCACATTATACGCTGAACGAAATTCGTTAAGACGATATTTTAGACCAAATTCATTGAATACTTTTGCATGTTCAATGGCTGGTAATTGTTTATATGTTTGATCATCTTCTCTATAATAATCAGGGTCACCAGCATCAAACTTGAAGCCATCGATACCATATTCTTTCATAAGGTATTGTAATCTATTATCAAACCACTTAGCCGCTTCTGGATTCGTTAAGTCGAGTACTGCACTGTAACCATTCCACCACTTTCTAATAGCCACTTCTCCATCTTTATCTACGATTAATAACCCTTGGTCACGTAACTGACGGTAAGTCAAACAATCTGGGCTAATGAAAGGACATACCCATAACATCACTTCCATTCCCAAGTCATGAATCTTCTCAACCATCTTCTTCGGATTATTGAATCGCGTACCACTAAACTCCCATACACCATAGTCTTCTTGCCAGTTATCATCAATCATGAGTACCCCTGTCGGGTAACCTTCTTCGATAATTTTTTCAGCATACTTAAGAATAGCATTTTCCTCTTGATCATACATGAGTTCAATCCATGTATTATACTGAGGCCGGGTAAATAAACGCTCATAGGGAATCTGTCCATCGCTAGGAAAATGAGCATCTTTTACGACCTCATACACATCTTTCAGATTATTATACCCTGCTGCAAACTCAATCTGCCCACGACTTTTAAGCTGAATGCTACCCTCTTTGATGATATAGCTAAGCCCATCATCACTCCAGATATAGCGTCCTTTATTTGATATGAGTAGAGGCATAATTTGATTACTTGTGTATTCATTCATGAGATCTCTTTTAATCTCTGTATTATAATCATAAGGCATTTTGTAGCCATCTTGTACAGCGCCACCCCACCAGTATTCACCTTCTATCATTTTAATCTTCAACGTTTCTTCTACCATAACGCATCCTCCTGACTCTCTTATAATTTATGTCTATAGATCAAACCTAGCATCAACATGGGTCACCTATATCGTCTTGGTGTCTCTTATCACCATCCATGGATTAATTATAAGATGCCATCATAAAATCATACATAGAATCATGTGACTTGGATATGTCTTTATGTGATATTGTTGTTAATATATTCACTAGGTGTACAACCAACAACTTTTTTAAAGATCTTCGAAAAATAAAAAGCATCATAATACCCTACTGAATAACCTACTGCTTTAATGGCTATTTTTCTTGTTCGGAGTAATGCCTTGGCTTTTTCTATACGAAATCGAATAAGATAATCTTGAAGGGAAATGCCTATAACATCACGAAATACACGGGATAGATGACTTCGCTCAATACCCATAGACCTTGCCATATCTTCCACTTTACAAGCCATGGTATAGTTTCTTCTTATATAATCAATAGCCATCTCTACATAGTGCTCTTTATGGCTGATATCTTTTGGTAAATACTTGTATTTCTCATGCCTTCCCTCAGTCATGGCATCTAGCAATAGATAGAGTAACCCCTTACTCTTCAAGGAGTATATGACCTCTTGATCTTTTAGCTGGTATATCTTAGTTACCAATTCTAGAACCTGAGGATTACTTGAAAAATCAATAACAGGATGATCAATTGACATATGGGCATCCCTAAAAATCTGTTCAATCTCTAATCCATGAAAACCTACCCAATAATAACTCCATGGATTCACATGGTCAGCTTGGTAATAGGTCACTGCATCAGGAAATATGACAAATGCCTGATTGGTCTTTAAGTGATATGACTTTTCTCCCATTTGAAAAACGCCTTGACCTGCTTGAATAACATGTAATAGATAGTGATCCCTTACGAAAGGTCCAAAAGCATACCCAGCTTGGCAATCTTCATAACCTTTATGATAGATATGTACTTCTTGATCAATGGCTAACCCTGTATCTTGTATATTAATCATAGACTGTTCAACTCCTCACTATCTATATTCTTAGTCATACCCAACCGGTAATTTGCTGGTGATACTCCTGCTATATCCTTGAATACTTTAGAAAAGTAATTACTGTCTTTATACCCTAATTCATAAGCCATATGGGTAATAGGTATCTGCTCATCTTCTAACAATGCCTTAGCTTCATCAACCCGTAATATATTGACATAAGTTTTTAAAGTAACACTGGTGTATTTTTTAAAATGGTGGCTTAAATAGGAATTAGAACAGTGACAGTACTTGGATAAATCAACGAGTTTGATATCTTCTTTATAATGCTTCTGAATGTAGGCTATAGCATGAGACATAATGTACGTCTCTTGCCCTTTGGATAACACAATGTCTTTTTCCTTTAACACATTGGCAGGCCGATAAATGAGACTAATATACTCTGCTAAGATGCCTAAACGCTGATCTAACCCCTGAGGTGATATACTTTCCACATCTGTGCTCTCTATATAATAATCTTGCAGTATAGGTATATCCATATGCGCATGCTTATTTAATCCTTTTAGAATATCTTCCAATACCTTGTGATCTAATCGCCCATACCCTATTGTGATAGCCCCTATAACTTGTTTTTTGTGGACAATGGGCAATACATATTCTACAACCCCACCATAACATTGCCCAATAAAAGGCTCAGGATTCTTGACCAATTTCTTATACAATAATTCTTTACTATATAAACAATACTTCCATAAGCGATGGTTTTCTTTAATGGTCATGCAATAACTTGTTTTATGAATAATATATGCATGTAAAGCCTGGTATAGCTCCATGTCTTGCTCTAAGAATCCCACAAAATCTTTGATAACAAGATGTAACCCGTAATCAGCTACTAATGTATCTAAATAGGCTTTAAGCCCTGCATATACGCTATTCTTATTGTCATATACCATCAACATCATCACCTTCTTTATATGTATTGTATACGTTTTTAAAGAAAAAAACCATACTCCCTCTCTATGTCGTGCATTTTTTTTAAGGTCATAGGCTATTCTTTTAAGGCTGCCTTACCAAAATGGCGCTAAACTAAGATTATAGTCAACAGGTTCTTCACAAGCTACTCATGTATGGGTATATATAATCCTCTTGTGAATGAGCTAAGTGTGAAAATAAATTTTCCCACTCTTGTTGTGACTTTGTCCTCTCAAACAAAGTCATGGCACAAAATATACATAAAGGAGAAATGCAATGATTAGAAAAGAAAAATCCTATGATCTTGTTGTCATCGGTGGAGGTATGTCTGGCATCTGTGCTGCCATAGCTGCCGCAAGACATGGTGCAGAAGTTGCCCTCATCCATAACCGCCCCGTATTAGGTGGTAACGCCAGCTCAGAAATCCGCATGCATATCTGCGGTGCAGATAATCACGGAAAGCGCCCTGATGCTAGAGAAACTGGTATTTTAGAAGAAATACTTTTGGAAAATAGGTACCGTAACCCTCAGTGTTCTTACTCTGTCTTTGATGCTGTACTATGGGAGAAAGTTCATTTCCAAGATAGTTTGGATCTATATCTCAATACGCACTATCATAAAGTAAATATCAGCAATGGGCATATTCAGTCTATTGAAGCAACCCAGCTAACATCCGAAACAACCTTCTTATTCACCGCTAACTATTTTGTGGATACAACAGGTGATGGTACCCTCGCTTATGATGCAGGTGCTAATTATATGCTGGGTCGTGAAAGCAAAGAAACATTTAATGAACCACATGCTCCGAAACAAGCAGACCACTGTACCATGGGTAGCACGCTACTCTTTACAACCAAAGACATGGGGCATCCTGTGCCATTCCACAAGCCATATTGGGCAAATACCTATACAGAAGAAGACCTGACCCATCGTGGTCATGGTGCTACTGGCTATAACTACTGGTGGATTGAAATCGGTGGCGACAAGCTTAACACCATCGAGGATAGTGAACAGATTCGGAATGAATTAGTCAAAGCTGTATACGGTGTATGGGATCATGTTAAAAATGGTGTTCATCATGGCGCAGACAACTATGCTCTTGATTGGGTAGGTTTCCTACCTGGTAAACGTGAAAGTCGACGTATTGTTGGTGATTATATTCTAAATGAAAATGACTTGGTGTCAGCAAAAATCTTTGAAGATGCTATTGGTTACGGGGGCTGGCCAATGGATATGCATGTAGTTGGTGGTCTTAATACCAATCTAGAGCCTACAGAATTCATATACTTACCAGAAGTTTATACGATTCCTTATGGCTCCATCTATGCAAAAGACGTGGATAATCTCTATATAGGAGGTCGTGTTATTAGTGCTTCACATATGGCCTTTGGTTCCACAAGAATCATGGCAACATGTGCCATCATAGGGCAAGCCATTGGCACAAGTGCGGCCATGGCTAATAAACATCAAATAACGCCTCGCGAAGCAAGTCAATATATCAAAGACATACAACAACAATTACTACGTGACGACGCATATATTCCTTACTTTGCAAACGAAGACGACAGCGATCTTGCACGACAAGCAACCATTACTTGTTCATCTGAACAATTTGGTTATGATGCAAACTTTGTCCTTAATGGCATTTCACGTAGCGTAAAAGAAAACAGTAACGCATGGCGCTCTAAAGGTATCTCTGAAGATGGTGAATGGATTGCCCTAGATTTTCCTCAAACCATTAATCCCACATCTGTTGAAATAAAGTTTGATTCAAACCTCTCCAAGCAGATTATGTTATCTGCCTTCCATAACGGTCTTGGTGATCAGGAAAATATCACTGTGCCTGTTGAACTCGTTAGGGATTATACCATTACATGCAATCAAGGAACAACATCAGTATATAAGAAGACTGTAATAAATAATTATCAACGACTCAATAAAGTTTCTATAGCACCCTGCCAACCTATTGATCGTATACACATTCATGTGCATAGTACTCATGGTTGCGATGATGTTCACGTATATGAAATAAGGGTTTACTAACTCAAGGAAAGTTGGGAAATTTAAGTGTGGAAGGGAGGGGGTATGATACAATATGGGATTCTACCTTAAGAAGAGTCATTATAGCGAAATAGATTAAACCGATTGTAGCTCCTATGGATTATAGAGGCTACATTTTTAATGCAGTACATTTCTATCAACTTAAAGCAGGTGATTACCTAGTCTTATTATCTAGAAAAAGGATTGATCAAGCAAGTATCCCATGGATGCCGCTTTCTCAATCCTTTATGGTATTGAAAGCACTTTTATTAGCTTGCAGCTAATGCCTCATTTAGCTTCTCAACAAGTGGTACAAGTTCTTGTGGTTCATGGATCACATAATCTGGCTCTTCTGATGTATCTTTTGGTTCTAATTCGTAACGCTTAGACCAATCAATATGGACGCTAATCATGTTCATATCATTAGCTCCTTTTATGTCTCTCCCAAGATTATTTCCTACCATAACAACACGATGCGCATCATCTCTTGTTAAACCAATGGCTTCAAGACCAGCGTCAAACATCTTAGCATTTGGCTTATGCACACCGATATCTTCTGAATATATATGTCCATCAAAGTAGTCATATAGACCAAGCTTCGTATGTACATTAATAAAAGATTGTCTTAGACCATCAGCTACCATAACCACTGTATACCCTAATTCTTTCAATGTTTTAATCATCTCTTCTGCCCCTGGTATGAACTCTGCTTCTGCTACAAGCTCGCCTTCAATAAATACTTGGGTACTTTCATCAATAATGGTATCACCACTGTCAATAAATATGACAATATCTTTCTTATTCATTATATTTCTCCTAACCTTATATTATCATTGCGTATCTCTTTTAGCATTGCCCTAATGTAAATTGGGATTTCATACTTTAATACATCCCATGGTACAACGATACTCGGATTAATGGTATGCTTCTCAAATTCTAGACTTGGTCTAAATTTATAGCGTCCCATATAACTTTGTATCATTTTATCTATATGATCATCGGTCTTGAATTGACCTTTGAAAATATCTGCTACAACAAGTCCATCATTACCAGCCATCTCATCCGTTGCTTCCATGAGATGAGGTACCAATTGAAAAAACACAACATGTGGTAAAAAAGCATGTTTTCCTGGCTGTGAATACAATCTTATATGTGTACCATCTTCCACATTGCTCTTATCCTTCAAAAGAGCTTTTAGATATCGCCCATGAAAGCTAGCCTCTGCGTCCATAACCAGTCCACTATTATCCACATATACCCATACATGCTCAAGATCATAGAGATGGCCAATGTCAAAATCCCAATACAAAGCATACTCGATAACAAAAGCCACACCATCAGAAACATGAACAATACGGTCAAATGAAGGAGACCGGCCTGTTTCTGTGTAAACTGTATACCCAACTTCTCTTGGATAAAATGGCTCTTGTTTATCATAATAAATATAGGGTAAGTATTTCTGTATGGTACTCATGTCAATAACCGTCATCTACTTATCGCCCCCAACTAACCCCATAAGATCAATGTCATCTGCTCGGTGACAAGCTACAAAATGGTTAGGGTCTTTCTCCACTAAAGTCACATCCATTGTTCTACACTCTTCTGTTGCAAACCGACAACGTGTGTGGAAGAAGCAACCCGTTGGTGGATTAGCTGGGTTTGGTAACTCACCATCAAGAGGAATACGATCCCCATTTGCCGTGGGGTCTGCTATTGGTACAGCTGATAATAAAGCTTCTGTATAAGGATGTAACGGCTTCGTAAATAGCTGCTCAGTCGTCGCATGTTCAACTATTTTTCCTAAGTACATCACAGCAATTTTATCGGATATATATTCCACAACGGACAAGTCGTGGCTAATAAACAAGTAAGTTAAATTAAATTCTTCTTGTAGTTCTTTTAATAAGTTAATAACCTGTGCTTGAACAGATACGTCAAGGGCTGATACAGATTCATCACACACAATCAGTTGAGGTAATAGAACCAACGCTCTGGCAATACCAATTCTCTGACGCTGTCCACCTGAGAAAGCATGTGGGTAACGTTTTAGATAGGAGGGGTTAAGACCCACCTTTTCTGCCATTTTTTTAACACGGTTATCCATTTCATCTTTTGGTAATTTAAAGTTCACTTTTAAAGGTTCCGAGATAATATCATAGACCGTCATTCTTGGATTCAGAGATGAGTAGGGGTCTTGAAATATTAATTGAATCTCTTTTCGTAATATTTTTAATGTCTTTTTATCAATCTTAGCAAGGTTATACTCTTCCCCATCAAGGGCTTTATATAAAATATCACCTTTTGTAGGTTTGTGAGCATTCACGATACATCGTCCAAGGGTGGATTTACCACAACCTGATTCACCCACAATACCGATGGTTTCTCCTTTATTCACTTCAAAATTAACATCATTAACTGCTTTTATATCTGCCTTTTTAGAGGAGAATATTTTCACTAGATGATTAACTTTTAATATACTATCTGACATATTAACTCCTCCTTATTTAATCTTAGCCGTGTCACCTACACCACAGGGTTTATAGCACGCTACATAATGTTCCTTGGTTACTTCTACAAGGGATGGTTCTGCTTGCAAACATTTTGTTTTATCTCTATTGGTACAACGCTCGTAGAAGGAGCATTGATTTGGTAGATTCATCGCCAGAGGTACAATACCTTCTATGGAGAAGAGCTTATCTTTCGCTCCTCCAATTTTGTGAACAGATCCTATAAGACCTTGTGTATAGGGATGCATAGGATTTTTGAATATTTCATATACGGAAGCGTACTCCACAATTCTTCCTAAGTACATAACCGCTACCTTATCACACATCTTAGCTACAGTACCAAGGTCATGGGTAATGTATAGGATAGACATGTTAAACTCTTGTTGTAATTCCTTCATCAATTCAAGAATCTGAGCTTGGATGGTTACATCAAGTGCCGTTGTTGGTTCATCCGCAATGAGTAACCTCGGATGGCATACTAAGGACATGGCGATTAACGCACGTTGTAACATACCACCTGAAAATTCATGAGGGTATTGTTCGTAACGCTTAGCTGCATTAGCAATACCGACACGTTCCATCATCTTAATGCCGATTTCTGCCGCTTTCTCTTTATCTTTTGTAATGTGTAAGCGCACGGCTTCTGATACCTGATTACCGACTGTATAGAGTGGGGAAAAAGATGTCATGGGCTCTTGAAAAATCATGGAGATCTTGCTTCCTCTAATTTTTCTTAATTCTTTACTTTTTCTTTTATACTTAAGCAAGTCTGTTGTCTTACCATCCATGTTGAAATTAATTTCTCCTGTAGTTTTACAGTTCTTGCTATTAATCCCTAAGATAGCTTTTGATGTAAGAGATTTTCCGCATCCTGATTCACCAACTAATCCCAGGGTTTCTTTTTCACCAATATTGAAACTTACACCGCGTACAGGTGTTAATATACCTTCGTCTAATTTAATGTTAACTCTAAGGTCATTAACCTCTACGACATTTATGTTCTTTACCTTAGTTTTATTATCCTTGTTTGGGTTCATCTATTACACCTCACTACTTATATGGGTCAGCTGCGTCACGTAATCCATCACCTAAGAAGTTAAAAGCAAGTACTGTGATGATGACGAAAATAACAGGTATCAACTTCCATGGATGATTGGATATATTCGGGATACTTTGGCATTCTTGTAGTAACACGCCCCAACTTGTAGCAGGTGCCCGCATACCTAATCCAAGGAAACTCATTGACGTCTCACCAAGAATCATTGCTGGTATTCCAAGTGTAAGACTTACAATTAAGTAACTCATGAATCCTGGAATAAGGTGTTTGACAATAATCATAAAATCACTTACACCGATTAGTCTTGCGGCTGTTATATAGTCTTCATTTTTTAATGATAGGAATTTACTTCTAACAACCCTTGCTAGCTTAGGCCAACTTAATAAGGACATAATAATGGTGATATAGAGATACACTTTGGGAATAGATATACCCACAGGAATAGCTGCTGATAATGCCATCCACAGTGGTAATGTTGGGAAAGATGTCAATACCTCGATAATTCTCTGAATGACAGTATCAATAAATCCACCATAATAACCAGATATACCTCCAATCACTAATGCTAGGATAAAGGATAAGATGGTTCCAACAAGTGGCACTGTCAGCGATATCTGACTACCTATGAGCACTCTTGAGTATAAGTCCCGCCCTAATTGATCTGCTCCAAATAGCATCAAGTTAATGGGGTCTTCCCCCTCTTCCACATGAGAATTATCTACACCAAATAGGTGAATGTCACTTTTAAACAAGCCTAGTAATTTATAGGTGCTACCTTTAACAAAGAACTTAATCTTATGAGGCTGAGTCTTATCTTCTTTGAATATTTTCATCTCATATTCATCATAATCGATATTATAGCCGTATACATAAGGTCCCACCCATTCTCCTTCGTGAACGAAGTGAATCTTACTGGGAGGAGCATTGGAATATGTAGCTGAGTAATCTTCTAATCCTTGGGGAGCAAGGAATCCTGCAAATATTACACCAAAGTATAAGATACCCAATATGACAAAACTGATAACGGCTAGCTTATGTTTAATAAGTTTACGAAACATCAATTGCCATTGAGATGCCAAATAATATTTTTCTTGTTTACGTATTTTCTTTTCTTCTTTTCTTTGCTGTCGTCTTTCCTTATCAAAAAGATTGTGAAGGAAAGATTTTTTTGTATCATTCTTTTTCATTATTTACTTTCCTCCATATGTTTAATTCTTGGGTCAAGTACTGCAAGTAGAATGTCAGAAACCAATGTTCCGAGTACAACCAGCGATGCAGAGATCAATAGTATTCCTCCAGATAGGTATACATCTTGTGACTGTAGTGCTTTGAGTAGTATTGGTCCTTGGGTTGGAAGCATTAATACAATTGCTGTAATGGTTGAACCTGTAAATATACCAGAGATCATTGGTCCCAATCCACTAACGATAGGATTAAGTACAGATCTCATGGAGTATTTATATGTAATTGTATTCTCGCTTACCCCTTTTGCCCTTGTACATAATACATATGGTTTTTCTTGTTCATCTAACATCTGGGCTCTAACTGTACGTATTAGGCTACAGGTTCCACCTGTTCCTATAACGATAATCGGAATAACCAGTCTGGATAAGAAATCGACAAAGGTTGCCCATGATGTAATACCACCTTCAGGGAACAGCCCCATGATCGGCTTACCAAACCATTTGTACGAAATAAACATTAATACAATTGCAAATAAAAAGTTAGGAATTGCCATACCTAGAAAGCCAATGAATGTGAAAATATAATCACCAATGGAATATTGGTGTTTGGCTGCATAGATAGCTATTGGTATAGAGGATAGGTATGTGAATAACATGGTTAACATCGAAAGTAACAAGGTATTACCTAGCACTTCACTAATCTTTACCAGAACACTTTGGTCGTAATAAAAAGATACGCCCCAATCGCCCTTAAGTATTCCAAATAACCAGTCCGCATATTGTTCTAAAATTGGCCTATTCACACCATACATTTCTTTCATCAGTATAACTTCATCTTCAGTAACCGTCTCGCCTTCAGCGATCATGCTGGTTACAATGGTATCCACGAAATCACCTGGTGGAAGCTGTATTACGATAAATACAACGAATGTAATGATTAATAATGTGACTAAGGCCATCGAAATTCTTTTTAAAATAAATTTAATCATTTCATCACCTTTAGTATTCTTTTAGTCATCAAGTTTTTAGAAGAATAGATTAATTAACCGATATGATTATCAGCTAATTAATCTATTATAATTGCTACTTAGCTAAATAGTACTGCTCTGGTCTTCCCATACTAGCCCATCTGTACTCATCACATTTTACAATATTATCTGGGAAGTTTTTCAAGTTCTTGTTCACTAACCATCTACCTGGTTCTGGTGTTAAGTAACCAATTAACCAGATATTTTCCTTGTGTAAATCATAGATTTTTTGTGTATTATCTCTAACAATTGACTCACGTTCTGGACCGTTGGCATTTCTGATATTATCATATGCTTCAACAAGAGCTAACATATCTCCTGTAGGAGCAATACCGCCATTAGCTTCTGATTTATTATCTTCATACCACTTTCCATAAGCACCATACCATGCTGAATAATTACGCATTGGCAGCATATTATCTGGTCTTAATACAGGTGTAACACCACCAGAAGGGCTAATTACTACGTCATGATCATTTGCTAGGATTGTCTTAGCATGCTCTGCCACTACTTTGTCAGATACTTTTATACCGATATTCTTATAAGCTGTTTGTAATAAAGCTAAAAACTCAGCCTTTTCGTCAAGATCTTCTTCTTTTAAATAGAAAATCATTTCTACATCCTTATTCGTACCTTTCAACTTACGATAAGTACCATCCGTTTTATCCCATGCTTCCGTAATTTCATCTAATAATTTATTGGCACGATCCACATCGTAAGTGGTCCACTTCTTGCCCCACTCTTCATCATGACCAAGTACCCCTTCTGAAGGAGATGTCTGCCATGGCTTCAACTGGTTATTCGTTAGTGTAGCACTTAATAACTCACGATCAACGGCGATAGATAATGCTTCTCTAAATCTTATATCTTGGTATAATGCTCGTTTATCTAGATCTTTATTTGTTTGATTTAATTCAATACCATATGAAGTCCACTCAGATATGCTCCATGTAGCAACACGGTGTGTGTCTTTCGTTGAGCTTGCAATAACTGAGAATTCGCTTTGCTTTAACTCATGGACATCAAATTCACCTGATACTGCTTTAAGTGTTTGTTGATCTTGCTCATTGATGATTTGAACTTTGATACTGTCTAAATAAGGTAATTGTCTACCTTCACTATCTGTTTTGAAGAAGTATGGATTACGGACAACTTCATACGTTTCTCCAACCTTATCCCAGTTATTTTTATCAATGGCGATAAAACTTCTTAATGAAGGAATTTGATAATAATCCCAGCTATAATAGCCTACGCCTTTTCCCATTTTTGAATAAGAATCCCATTGCTTATCGAGGGCTTTATTGGCATTAGCAATTGCTTGCTCTTCTGTAATAAGTGGGAAAGTAGGATCATCTGTAACACCATCTTTACGAGCTACAAAATCCTTATATACATGTTTTGGAGCAAACAACCATTTATTATCTATAGCAACATTTGCTGGAAATAATGGCTTAGGTGCAGCAAAACTTACAGTGAACTTATAATCATCAACCTTGTCAAATTTTGCCCAATAAACATTACCGTCTTTTTCAACATAATATGCTCTATATGGCTTAGATGTAAATGCATTGAAGTATTTAGGATCATCTACAGCTACTGGTGTTCTATCTTCATTAAGAGCTGGCGTTGACATATGGTCATAATAGAAAATAACATCATCTGCTGTAAATGGCTCACCATCTGACCACTTCATACCTTCTCTTAATTCAACTGTCCATACTGTACTATCATCATTTGCATAGAAATCTTTACATACGTTTGCTTCTACTTCACCAGAACCATCCTGTTTAAATCGAAACATACTCTGTTCTGTATAAGGTCCCCAAGTCCAGTGCGCATGATCATGTGTTGTTATGCTCATACTTCCGCCGTACGTACCAAGTTCCTGTATATCAGGCTCTACCATAACATCTGAAACTACTGGCAAACGCTCTTCTAACTTAGGAAGTGTACCATCGGCTACTTGCTTTGCTAACATAGGAGCTTCCTTTTCATCTGTAGCAACTTTATCACCACCTGAAGGATTACCATTATTTTCAGTTGTCTGGTCCTTGTCAGTCTTATCTGAACTAGCCTCTTTCTTACTACATGCTGCCAAATTAAAAACCATTGTCATTGATAAAAGTGATACTAAAAAAACCTTCGTAATTTTTCTCATATTTACCTCCTCTAAATCTCTCTATTACAATGCACCCCCTATAATGATGAAGATACATTGTCATGGTTGTGGGAAATTATCAAAAAAATAGTATAGTAGAAATCAAATAATAGGCTTATGTCTTAAAGACTTGATACCATTTCATCAATTCCAATATACACCATACTATAATAAAAAAGTATTTTATTGGTAATTTCGCTTAATACAAACTTATCACTATTATTCTCTTCTAGCAATATGCCCATAGAACATATTGGCTATTACGCTATATTATATATTTTAACCAAATAGTGTTAAGGAGTAAATATGCCCATGTCCTCGTTATATGTCACAATGTCGTTTGATCATCTTTCTATACCGTCAAATTTTGTTACTCCAATTCACCACCTTGTACTCGATAAATATTGGATTTTTCTTATACTCACTTGGAGATACCCCTATTATTTTCTTAAACATCTTAGAAAAATTAAGCGAATTTTCATAGCCTACTATTTTCCCTATGTCGGCTATAGAGAGATCTTTATCCTCTAAAAAAGTACATGCTTTGAACATACGATAAGTAATAAGATACTGTTGTGGACCAATATCCAACTTTTTCTTGAAGATAAAGTGAAGGTATTTTCTATCTATACCTACATATCTAGCAATTGCATCCACAGTCATTTTTTCAGCATAATTCATGTCTATATATTGCAATGCTTTTTTCAGATAATTTTCCATAAGGTTATTAGGATTAAGATTTAAGGTGTGACTATCATGAATATCTAACAGTTCTGAAAAGATCATATACAAAGCTGCTGTAATACGACAATAGCGATTATTTTCCCTTTTTGAATCTTCGAGTATATCTTGGAATATCTTACCAACTGCTTGTTGGGGATCTTGAAATATTGGTGTCTCTAAAGTTATCCCAGCTCTTTCAAGATAGTTCGTTGCAAGAAAACCATAGAAACCTACCCAAGCAATTTCGCAAGAACGTTTGATAGAATGATAGGTTACTTTCTTCTTAGGTGGTACGACGAATCCTTGTCCACTTTGTATATAGAACTCCTTATTCTCAATTTTTACATAACCCTCGCCACTATAGATATAAAAAAGTGTGTAGTTATCTGTATATTGGGGATTCCAAGTCTCTTCACGACAGACTTTGGAACCGCAGTAATAGATAGTTAAACTTAGATTAAAAGTATGCTGACTACATATACCCATTTTATATTCTTCAATCATACGCTACCTCCTACCGTTTATTTTAATATACAGCCTCAGCTCAATAAATGCAACTGACATTCAATACCATTGAAAGATATGCTCTAATAGCAAAGGCTGTCACATTCACGAGACAACCTTGTATAGTGGTTTATTTTTTTATAATAATTTTATTGCCATGATTTACTATCTCGACCCCTTCACCTTCTAATAGTGTATAGTTTGTACCTTCTTGTTTAACATCTACTTTAATAACACGACCTCTATAACGCACTTTGAAGCTATAACCTTTCCAGTTCTTTGGTAAGTACGGTGCAAAGCTGATGATATCCTCATAAACTCTCATGCCTGCAAACCCATTAACAATACACATCCAAGTACCTGCTAGGTTAGCCATGTGAATTCCTGCTTTTGTATTCTGATGATAATCATCTAGGTCTAGACGAGCAGAATCCATAAAATAATCATAAGCTTTATCATGGTACTTAATCTGGGATGCCATGATACTGAAGATACAAGCGGATAAAGATGACTCATGAACCGTTATACCTTCATAATAATCAAAATTACGCTTAAGGTCCTCTTCGTTATATTGGTGACTCATTAAGAATAAGGCAAGGATCAAATCCGCTTGTTTACAGACCTGATGTCGGTAAAGTACTAATGGATGATGGTTATCCAGTAACGGGAATTTATCTGGAGCCGTGTTTTCTATATCCCATTTCTTCTTATAGATAAAGCTATCATCTTGTGGGTAAATACCTAACGCCTCACTATATGGAAAGTACATTGCATCAGCTGCTTTTTTCCAACCAGCAATCTCTGTTTCATCTAACCTTATCTTACGCATAAGATTATGATAATATTTCTCATCGGTTTCTTGAAGGAATTTCGCCCCTTTATAGGCGTTAAGAAGATTTTCTTTTGCTAATAGATTGGTATAATAATTATTATTCACCATAGCTGTATATTCATCTGGTCCAGTTACACCATTAATACAGAACTTATTATCTTTTGTTTCTAAGTAAGCACCCATATCTTCCCAAAACCTAGCTGTTTCCCAAAGTATTTCAATACAATACTTTTTATAGAATTCTTCATCTTGTGTGACTTCATAATATTTCGAAATAGCAAAGGCAATATCTCCATTAATATGATATTGTGCTGTTCCTGCTGGAAAGTAAGGTGATGTTTCTTCCCCATTAATAGTCCGCCAAGGATATAAAGCACCCTTTTTATGAGACATCTGTCTGGCACGTTCCCTTGCTTGGTCTAAGGTATTGTAACGGTATTCTATTAATTTTTTACTGATCTGTGGTGAATTGTATAAGAAGAATGGTAACGCATACATCTCTGTATCCCAGAAACAATGCCCTTCATACCCTTCACCAGACAGCCCTTTAGCCCCTACACTTGTACGACCATCTCTACCTGTTGATTGTAACAGGTGGAAGATGTTAAAACGGATACCTTGTTGAAGCGCATCATCACCTTCTATTTCCACATCTGCATAAGTCCAAAACTCATCATAATAAGCTCTTTGTTCTGCCTCAAGAGCTTCATAGCCTTTAACTTTTGCACTACTTACGATTTCTTTTCCTAATGCTAGTAATTGATCTTCTGGATACTCAAGTGAGGTGACATACCCTACATATTTATGGAATGTAATAGGCTTAGCATCTTTCACTTCAATCTCATAGGCAATGCCTGTATGATATGGATCCGATATAGCAGAAGTTACATAGACATTCTCTGTTGTCATAACATTCTCTGCTGTTGTTGCTAACACAAATTTAGTATGTTTCGTACGTTGTAAAAGTGCCAGATAACCTTCTTGGTTCACTTGATTTTCCATTAATAAAACACGTTCGTATGGACCATAATCAATACGAGCATTGGTTTCTGTTGTCGAATTTAATACATCGCCATCAAGCATGGAAACTATTTTTACCTGCTTCACATCCCCTATAGGTTGAACCTGATATTCTATTACCATAAGCTGCTTATCTGTCATAGAGACAAAACGTTTTGTGGTGACGGATACTTGTTTTCCTTTTGGTGATTCCCATAATACTGTACGTGTTACGCTCCCATTTTTTAAATCTAATACTCTCTTGTATTCTTTAACGGTACCTTCTAACATGTCAAAGGCTTCATCATCTATGTATAACTTAATGACTTTGCCGTTTGTTACATTCAACATGGTCTGGCTTTTGTCTGCATAACCAAAACCCTTTTCACCGTATTTGATTACTTCACTTTCATAAAACCCATTAATGAATGTACCCTCTATGCCTGTTCTATCTGGACCTGTATATCCTTCTTCAAAAGTACCTCGTGTCCCAATATAACCATTAGCCAAAGAAAAAATGGTCTCATTACGATAATTATTCTCTACATCAAAATCTCCCTCTATTACTTCCCAAGGTGTGTAGGGATATAGGGGTTTAATTGTACTATTCTTATTCATGTTTGACCTACTCCTTTAAGTCTATATTTACCGCTTAGTACTTCTATATTACTGTACATGAATAGGATAGTAAATATTCTAATGTCCTAGTTGTATGTGCTATTGTCGCCAAATATTCTCCGTATACTGAGATTTAAAAATCCTACTATTTAGCCTTTTAATCTATAAATACAAGTCAAACGCAACCTTTTTATAATGCCTCATGTCAATAAATAAGCTTTGCAACCTACTTGTAAACTTCTAATATGCCCACGGTATCATCTTTAGAAAAATTTAATACATCGTATAAAAATAGTGATTTCGTTATATCATTCTCTCTCATGTAATCATAAATATTCAATTTATAAAACCTCAGGTCAACCACATGAATTTCCTCAAAGTGATTGACTAAAAATGGTATAAAGCAATGGGCATAAGAATTCTTAAAAATAATTAATTTCTCTCCATTAGTCATATCTGATTTAATCGTGACCAAAGGATGATTCCCATCTATAAAATAAGCATATTTATCTTTTGTTTTCAAATGTCTTTCTTCAAATAAAGAATGGGTGATCTTGTCTTCACTTATATAGTTCACTTCTATATTACGTTTATTTTTTGGTGTAAACACTTCTATATAATCTGGTTTTAGATGATAATTATTTGCTTTTGAATAAAGGGTTCCAAAGAATTCTTCAGTAACAATATCCCTATTAAAATCGTCAAAAGTATAAGGGGTCATACCCATTGACTTAGCTAATTCAACATAAGCATAATAAGCGCCTCTCATCGTCCAATGGTGATCCGTTCTAAAATAGATATACTCCCCACGTTTATCTTTCAATGGCTTATAGACATCTACAAAATTTATTAAGCTATCCAATTTATTTTTTATCCCATTAAGGGTTAATAATTCATCATAAGGTGATGCAAAAGGCGGAAGCTTCTCTTCGTTTACTTTTATTGACGTTGGTGGTATTAAAACATAAGTTTCCATTTCCTTTATTATTGAATGAAAATAGTTAATACTTGCCATATTTGTATTTATGGTTTTTTCCTTAGGTTTATCGTAGCTCTCTAATAGATAACCATCATCTCCAAAGAAAACATCATTATTATCTTGTTTCAAACGTAGTCTTTCACTATCGGATTTTAACCCAACCCAAAAATCTCTATACGTAAATTGGTCTGTAATATATTCTTCGAATTTCTTGGTAAACCTTCCGTTTTTTATTGATTTCCATGTTAGAGTAGGCTTCTGAGCTAACATTCTATTCTCTGATTCAGAAAAAGCTTTATCTTGGCTAAAAATATTAAGTACGTTAATGGTTACGATAAATAGAACAACCATTATAATAAGCATTACATTTGATTTCTTATTCATTATTTTGCACATCCTTAAGATATAATCTCCTAAAATCTAAAATATAAAAATGGATTATATGTTGAGTCTACTAAATAGGCTGTTGAGCTAAAAAGTATCATCAATATGACAGCAGGGATAACGGTCACTTCTATCCACTCCCTATGGTTCTTTTTCATTATTTTTTCATATTTAGTTTTAATGGCTGGTGTAGAGCATAATACTAATAGGACCATTAGAATAATATTTGTATACAAATAATATATAAACTTATCATTAATAAATGCTACTGATTGTAGGCCAAACATTGTTTTTAAATATATAATACCCTCCGATAAATTATCAAAAGAAAACAGAACCCATCCAATGAGAATTAATAATAAAGCATATATATGTCGAAACGGTTTCCATAACCTATTTACCCATTGTAATAAACCAGCTTTTTCAATAGCAATAATGACGCCATAATATAACCCCCATATGACGAAATTCCAACTGGCTCCATGCCATAACCCCGTCAAAAACCATACAATAAATAAATTTCTATAGACTTTTGGTTTGCTTACTCGATTACCACCAATAGGAATATAGACATAATCTTTAAACCAGCTTCCAAGAGATATATGCCATCGTCTCCAAAATTCTGTAATACTGGTTGATATATAGGGATAATTAAAGTTTTCCAAAAACTCAAAACCAAACATTTTCCCTAAACCAATAGCCATATCTGAATAACCGCTAAAATCAAAGTAGATCTGAAATGCAAATGCTATTATACCAAGCCAAGCAGTTAAAACAGTTAAATCACCAAAAGCCGTATTTTGAATTTGACTCCATAACAGTCCTATATTATTTGCAAGCAAGACTTTTTTCCCTAAACCTACAATAAAACGTTTTAAGCCTACAGCAAACTTATCAATTGTTTCTTTACGATTGTTAATTTGATCAGCAATGGTTTGATACCGAACAATAGGACCAGCAATGAGCTGGGGGAATAAAGTAACATAGGTTGCAAGTGCAATAGGATTCTTTTGCACAGGGGCTTTCTTGCGGTAAACATCAATGGTGTAAGACATGGTCTGAAAAGTATAAAATGAAATACCGATAGGAAGTGGTAAATCTAAAACTAAAAAGCTCGTACCAAAAATAGTGTTTATATTTAAAATAATAAAATCGATATATTTGAAAAACCCAAGTAAACTTAAGTTAATAAGTACCGATGATACCACAATAAGTTTGGCCTTTCTGTCTTGACCCCTATATTTTTCTATCAACATGCCATGTGTATAATCAACTACAGAAGAAAATATCATCAATACGATATAGATAGGTTCACCCCATGCATAGAATATCAGACTAAAAATCAATAAAATAATATTTTTAATCTTTTTAGGCGCTATAAAATAGATGAATAACGTTATGGGTAAAAAAATAAATATAAATACTAAACTGCTAAATACCATATGTTCACGTCCTGTTAGGCTTTTTTACAAATGTATAGGGGCTGTCTCATAAAAGCAAATAATGTCAATGTCGAAGTAAAATATAAGAGGTTAAGCGTAAAGCGTAGCCATGGACGGCGAAGCGCAGACCCAGTTCAAGCAACATTGACATGTTGCACTACTAAACAGGACGTTTAGGGGTCTGGAAAGCTTAACCTCTTATATTTTACAAAAACACTTAGCCTACAATATTGCTTTTAGAGACAGCCCCATTAAATATTATTTTAACATATTATCGAAAATCTCTTCTATTTTTTCTGGGTAATCGTAAGTGACATATAATAGATACTTACCATTTGTTTTAATTATATTATTTTTAACTTTCTCATATTGTTCAGGTAAATATTGTTCCCAAACACCTATTTGAGATTCTTTTACTTGTTGAAGTACTGCCTCTAAATTGCTTATTGTTGATTCGTCAGATGCTTTTAATACGAGTATTTGATCTGCTTTCAAATTAATCATTGGAGCCAATAATGTACCCTCTTCTAAATCTTCATCATTGATTTCAAGTGTTACAAAAGGACTTTTTTCTTCTGCTTTTAAATCTTCTTCTATAAATCCTGGCAACATATTGTCTTTGAAATTTTCTTCAGGTACGCCACCTTCCAGCATATCCTTTTTAATTTGTTCTTTGATGGCAGCTACTATATCATCTACAGCAACAACAACATCTTTTTCAGTCTCTGACTCATTATTAGAACCTTCATTGTCACTACTACCTTTTGCACATCCTGCAAATAGTAATGTCACCATCATCATCATTGTTATTATTTTTACTAATTTTTTCATTCTCTTTACCTCCAAAGTATGTTATATAATCATGTCAATAAACAGCTTGATTATTGTTCCTTTGTTTATTGTTCTTATGTTAGACGGAGGTCATTCAATAATTGTTCCCTAATTTTTTATTACTTTTTTTGGGTTACTTCTTATCAACACCAACAACCTTGTACTCAAAATCTTGATACACAAATCTTTCCTCTATACGCCGACCTAAAAGATCTTTACCAAAGTCATTCATGGTATCTTTTTTATAGGGGTCAGGCTCCATATCAATTTCAAATATTTCTTTCGACATGTTATCTTGTATATAAGCTTTATCCCCAAACCATATGGTTAAATCTGGATGGACAGGTGTTACCGCTTCTATAAGCTCTTTTTCCTTTTCATCTACTGCTGTTTTTTCAGAACTTGTTGCTGACTCTTTAGCCAATTGTTCTTTTATGGCTTCTAGTCGATCTTTAATGTTCTGAATGACTTGTTCGGAATCTTTCCACCAATCCAGGCTCCATACACGCATCAAATGCCAACCTCTTGACTCTAAGAAACGTTTTCTATGAATATCCCTTTCTCTAGTAGACGATTGATCTCTATAGGATGTGCCATCGCACTCTATGCCTAATAGATAATGAGCATTTTTATCATCATATAACGCTAGGTCAATTTTATAATCGGATACGCCAACATGTTGTTTTACCTGATAGCCATCTTGTTCAAGTCGGTTATAAATCTGTACGATAAGGTCATCCTTACACTTCGTTGTCTCAGTCTTTTTATCCGATATAATTAATTGTTGTAGCACTTGTTTTGAGGTCATTTCATCCTTAATGGCTATTTCTTTTGCGTATTGCAAATACCGTTTAAAGAGTTTTGCCCCTCTATTTTTGGTATCCTCTACCTTCAGTTCCTCTGGCTCTATGGACGTTACCACATATACCTTCTGCTTAGCACGACTAATCGCTACATTAAGTCTATTCTCTCCTCCATCTTGGGATAACGCTCCAAAGTTAACGGATATACGTCCTTCCTCATTAGGAGCATAACCAATAGAGAAGATAATAATGTCCCGCTCATCCCCTTGGACATTTTCAATATTCTTAACAAATAAACTAACGTCTTCATTACCCATTTTCCTGTTAATTTCTCCTTGGTAGAGCTTTTTAAAAGTCTGGTCATAATTGCCTCGAGCATCCAACAGATCACTAATTAGATCTTTCTGAGTTACATTAAACGTAATAATACCGATGGTTTCATCATGCTGTCTTGTTCTTAGGATTTCATCCACCAACTCAACAACCTTACTGGCTTCTGTATTATTTTTACGCTCTATCCACTTCCCATCTACTTTGATACGTTCAATAGGTGATGGTAAACTGGTATCACCGTTTTCTATGTTAGGTGATATGTTCAACTTTCCATTATAAAAAGCATAATTAGAGAAATTAATTAATTCTTCGTATCTCGAACGGTAATGGTAGTTCAAATGAACATCTGGGTAATTCACTTTTGCCAAATCTAATAGACTCTCTTCCTCAAAGGCCGCAGCTGTTTCAATGGTGGTTATTTCCTCATCAAAATCATCATAACGTGACATAAAGGTAGAGCTTGGTTTTAATTGTTTATCATCACCCGTTACCACCACCTTCTTACCTCGGTAGATAGTTGGGATGGCATTTTCCACATACATCTGAGAGGCCTCGTCAAATATGATCATATCGAACATACCTTCAGCTAAGGGTAAAATATCCGATACAGTCTCAGGACTTAACAACCAACAAGGAAAAACCGTCAGAAGAAGCTCACTGAATTCAATAACGTATTTTCTAATAGGCCATAACTTGCGTTTTTTCTCAGCTTGGCGTTTAAATTCCTTGAATACAGGTGTATCAATAAAAAGTTGCAACTGATCATTCCACTTACTTTTGATGATATCACTGGTTAAGTCGTTTTTATCCTTCATCAAACCGTTAATGTCACGTACCGTATCTTCATACATAGAGAAATAGAGGTAGAAATCATTGTATTCTTTCGTTTTTTCAACCTCATGAATAGCCAATAAAGTTGCAAATTCAACGATACCTTCCAATAGATCTTGTATCTCATCTTGTATCTCATCTTCTACAACATTTTCTTCTTCTACTTCTTGATTGTCTTCTTTTGCTATATCTTCTTGACCCGTTTCTTTCTTCTGCCCATTAACCAGAATGGCATAATCCAACATCTTGACCTCAAGACTTGATAGACTATCTACACGGCTTTTTAAACTAAGATAGACGTCTAAGTGTTTGGCTGCTTCATGTAGCTGTTCAAGTGTTTTTACAAGATCCCATTCCATAACAAATCGATGGCGCAAAGTCTTGCAGTCTTCTTCTCTTATGAGGGTTTCTAGGGTAGTGAATCCTTGTAAAATATCATTCATCCATTGGCTGTATTGACTAAAACATGTCGTTAGCGTTGCTTTATGTTCTTCATAACATCTTGCATGCTTTTCCTTGGCTTCTTTGATATCTTTATGATGAAGCCATGTTCCAGGGTTCCACCACTTGTTGTCTTCATCTTCCTCTATAAGATGCCCATTCTTTTTGTGATTAACTTCATGAGCATATTGAACAATAAGGTCTTCACTGACTTGAAAACCATGCTGTTTGTACAGGAGCCCCAAGGTTTGATAATCCTCTATACTTATCTCATCTTTATGTTCACTCATTACAACTATCATATGCTCAATAATATCCTGTAGGTCTTGCACCTCAATAAAATCCAACTTACGGTTAAATAGAGTATACATCGGGTTTTCCATACATTTGTGCTGGTAATCCAAGTAAGCCTTGATATTTATTTTATTTTGTACAAGTAGATTTTTGGCCTCATAAAGTTCTTGAAACGTGTACCCTTGGAATGGATTCTCTTTTCTGTACATACGGTAATCGTCATAACGTCCATCTTGGGTGGTTGTAATGGCCTTGGTTTTTGCATACATGTCATAAAGAGATATACCAAATTCTCGTTCTTCATGAAGGGTCTCTGCAATTTTCTCAAGGTAACTAATCTTTTCATCAATTGCTGTTGCTGTATCACCTATTGTTAGATTAAGGGATGGGTCATAGTCCAAAGCATCACTATCCACACAGTCACACACTTTTTTATAGAAATTCTTCTTATCTTTGTTATGGTCATGGACTAACGCAATTTTCGTGTTGATATCAGCTAATCGATTATATATGACATCTAGAGCAGCTCTTTTTTGAGATACCATGAGCACTCGTTTCCCTTTTGCCAACGAGTCACAGATTATATTCGCAATGGTTTGAGATTTCCCTGTTCCCGGTGGACCGTAGATGACCATATGATTCTTGTCATTAACGCTCTGAACAGCATTTTCCTGACTATGATCCAAAGAAGATAAGAAATAAACCTCCTTTTCTGATAGTGTTTTTTTCTCTACCTCTTTTTCACCTTCTGCCTGAGTTTCATAAGCATCTGCTTCTTGTACCTCTTTTTTATTCATCAGCAATGATTCTAGGGCATGATTATACAAATCCTCCTGCTCCATGACTTGATAATCTGTATAGATGGAGTTGGATAATGGAAATTGCCCCATGACCATATAATTCTTTAATAATAATTCCCCTGTTTGATAGGTGGGTAACGTAGCATTGGTATAATCTTTGAATTTCTCAATGTTTCTTAATCCTGAATCGATAATATGTATTTTGTTGTCTTCTAGGTATTTTAACAAACCTATAATGACATCCTCTGTAAACGATTCTAAAGATGCATATTCTGTTTCAATATCGGTTACCTTCACGTCATTAAACTTGGCATATGCAAAGATGAACACTTTATTAATCAACACTTCTTGCTCAACAATGTTGTTTAACTGCCATCTGTTACTGACTTTTTCCAGCTTAATGGGAAACATAAATAATGGTGCTCTGACAAAAGACCCATCATTACAGCGACCTTCAACAAAAGGATAACTAAGATACAACTCATATTTCCCCGTTTCTTTCTCCACCGCATTAATCTCCCTAAGTAAATAATTAATATGGTTGGAATAATCGGTCATTGTATCAATCGTATCATCTAGCTTCTTTTTATCAGCATTTAGATCTGTTTCGTATTTTTCTTTGATTTCTTGTTTTCTTTTCAGTAAAACTTGTCTCTCTTCCTCTGTTGGATCCGTTAAGCCATTAATGGTTTCCTCTAATGCTAATAACTCTTTTTTTCGTTCCTCTTGGTTACGTTTTTCCAGTTCCTTTAGTTCTTCATTTCTAACAAGGTAAGGGTCTTGCAGAATAATCTTCTTGTCTTTTTCTCTATTCAATAAAAAATTTATCAATTCTTGGTCTAATCCATTGATGAATGGTAGCAACCGTCCTAAATCAAAAGATCTTTTCTTATGTATTTTACGCAATACAAGACTTCGATTTCTGCCACTTAGATTGATTAATCGATCTTTATATGTTTGAAGTATAGCTTTCATGTTATGTACCCCCATTAAATTATTTAAATTATCCCTTCGATTTCAATGATTAATATGGTTTTCATTATATCAAAATTCGCAATGAATACAACGAAAAATGTGAAAAACTTCCATATGTTAGAGATTGTTAACATTTGTGATAAAAATAATTCATAATTAGGAAGTTAAAACTTTAAAAAATGGGTATAAATGGTAGGTATATTTCTTATTACAAAACGTATAATATAGAGTTACTTGTCTTGATTAATCTTCCTTAGTTGAAGTTACTAAAAAACATTTGAATAATGGCTAGTTGATTAGATTCGCTTTATATCAGCTATGTATGGCTAAATTCTTTCATAGAAACAGACATAATAGAACTCAATATGGTTAAACTAACTATAGACGAACTTATGAATTAAGCTTTTTCTTCTTCTAACACATACAGCCATCAGTTTTATATAATTTTTTTTTGAAAGGGAGATGATTTATGCTCAACAGCATCTTTGAGACTCGCACCCGATTGAAAGACGGCTATCACATTTCATTATCTTTGCCAAGAGACGAATATCAACTCATCTATGGAAACCATGTCAATAATGCAGCAGCAAAGGATATTTTAAACGAGTACTTGGAATATCGAGATGATGACGGACAACCAGACTATATTCAAGCCTACGACCATGACATCAGTAATATCGTCGAAATTGAAGCTCACCTTAATTATGAAGGGAATGATCATAGGGATTATACGACAACCCATATTGGATTATTCGAGAGTTTGAGAAGTAGTGAGGGATAAGATGAAGACCGCTTAATAGGCGGTCTTTTGACGTATTTATAAAATTTTCCAATTCTTTTTTTTGATTTTATTACTGCTGTAAAATGCTTTCTAGATCTTCATCAAATACCACTGCCATTACTTAAAATAATAGAGTGTTATACAAAGTATGTTATACTTAATATGAAAACTTCGGAACAAAATACTCCTCTATTACGTCTAATAATATAATGTAGTTCTATATTGAGTTTCATGCTGTATCCATACATAGTGAAGAGTTTGATGAGGAGGAGAATAAAATGAGTATGAAAAAACAATTAGTATTATTATGTTGTGTAATCACATCATTTAGTCTAACATCGTGTGTAGGTAATACCCAAGGCAATGTAAAGGGGTTGATCGTAAAAGCTCAATACCCTAACAGCGTAGCATTTGATGATTTCGATAAAAACAGAAAAATACGAGATGAAAATAAAGTAAGTATGGACTACATAGAAGCCATTAATACCTTTACTTATCATTCTACATTTAACTTACTAAATACACCCATTCGTGAAGAGAATATACTATACTCGCCATTAAGTTTGTACATGGCATTAGCCTTATCTGCATCTGCATCCAGCAATCAGACCCAATCAGAGTTTCTATCGGCTATGTATTTGGAGAACTTAGGTGTTGAGGAACTCCAAACACAATCAGGGAACCTCTATCGCTTACTATATACGGATAATGCCATTGGGAAGCTATGGTTAGCCAATTCATTGTGGTTAGATAAAGATATTGCTTTTAAAGAAGACTATCTCCAAAATGCCTCAAAAAATTACTATGCATCCATGTATTCTGTTGATTTCAGTGAAAAAGAAGAAACTGGTAAGCTCATTTCAAGTTGGATATCCGAAAATAGTAGAGGAACCCTAGACGTATCCAGTCCCGTTAATGACGCTCAAATAATGTCCATCATCAATACTGTATATTTCTATGATGAGTGGCAAAGTAAGTTTAATAAAGATAAGACCAAAGAAGATGTTTTTTATAGTTATGATGGAACAGAGATCACATGTGATTTTATGAACACGACATACAGTAGCCATCGTTTTATCGATGGAGAAGGGTATACTTCTGCAAGCTTAAATTTTAAGAACCAAGGATCAATGACTTTCTATTTACCCGACAAAGATATAGATATTTATGAACTTATTTCAACAAAAGATAAAATCACATCCCTATTAAAAGTGGACGACACATTACATAATGTTAAACATGGAGAAGTACTCTTTCAAGTGCCTAAATTTGATTTTGGATCTACACTTGCTTTAAAGGAACCACTAAAATCAATGGGACTAATAAAAGCTTTTGAATCAGATGCTGATTTTTCAAACCTAACAGATGAGAGTATTGCTTACATTTCTAATGTTTTGCAATCAACACATATCGCTATTGATGAAAACGGCTGTGAAGCTTCTGCCTATACTCAAATAGATTATTGTGGTAGTGCACCACCTAAAGATAAAGCAGAAATGATTTTGGATAGACCCTTTCTCTTTACAATAACCTCGTCAGAGGGTGTCATTTTATTTATTGGTATTGTGAATAATCCCATGCTTTAAAAGGAAGGAAGGATAACATGAAAAAAAACTTATTCATTTTAATTTTAATAATCATTACATTTGCATTATTGCTAACCATTTACCTTTCAAAAGGGTCTTATAAAGGTCCTAGTGAAGCTCCTGAAATTGATATCATTATAAGTAATTCTGACCCTGCCACGAGCTATTCAGAAATCGTTGATTCCATTATATTATTGAATCAATGGAATGGAGCTAAATATGATAGACTTTCATCCATGCAAGCTATTAACGATAAATATACAGATGAAGAGCCTGTGCCCCTTGGCAAAGTAGGACAAAAAGTTATGATTGATTTTGGTAAATATAAACCCGATACTGTAAAGTTAATCAAGCAATATCGTGTATCCAATGACGATGTAGAACATTCGATGCCCATGGAAGTAGATTTGATACGTGAAAAACCTACGGTTTTTAGCTATCAATTACCTGAAAACAGCATAGATGCTTTAACTGATCAATATGTATTTACATTGACCGTAACATGGGGTCATAACTCTACTGATTATACCTTTTGCATTGAAGTTCAAAACAATGAAGATAAATAAAACCATAACGCATATCAAAAACACGCACCTGCCGTTTTTTCTTCAGGTGCGTGTTTATTGGTTAATACGACTATCCCATTTTTTTATCAAGCGTACGTATGACCATAAAAGTAATTGTCATTTTTTATTTACTACATTTTTTAATTTCATAAAATGCTTATCCTTAATCATTCAATATGGTAATCTCAGTAACTCCCACATCGTCACCTACAGTGACTTCTGTTATCTTCACTTTGTTATTAATCTGTATATGGTCAATTGTCACCGTTTCGTTTGAGCCCTCTTTTTTTACCACGACAGCTTCATCCATTACAAATGTTTTATCGACATTGCCTATGCGAATAGTTACTAGCTTTTCTGTAGATGTTTCTGCAAGAGAGATCACTAGACCTTCATATACTTTTGTTACAGGTTCTTCTACTTGTATCTCTATTTCCGTTACCTTAACAGAATCATCATCTTCGATTTCAATGATTTTAACCATGTCACCTATTTTAATATCACTAACACTAACTTCCTCAGTTTTACCTTCAATTTTAATAACTGTTTCATCACTTATGACAAAAGTTCTTCCTTGGTCTTCTTTATAGATAGTGATGAGCTTATCTGTTGTTGTTTGTGTCAGAGAATATACTTGACCTTCATATACACTTATAACAGGTTCACTTACTTGTATCTCTATCTCTTTCACCATCACACGGTCACCTTCAGTGATTTCAGTAATTTTTACTAGATCACCTATTTTGATATCGTCTGCTTTTAGAGTCCCCGTTTGGCCTTCTTTTTTAATTTCTGTTTCTTCACCTATTACAAATGTTTTTTCTACATCATCCACCAAAATAGTTAATAAGCTTTCCGTTGTAGCTTTTACCACTTTGCTTACTTCACCATTATATATTTTTAGAATTTTATCTGTTTCTTTCTCAATGATTTCTATATATACAACTTTATGATCAAAAAATTCAAGTTGCAACTTAACGCCTACTTTGAGATCGCTTAATAAAATTTCCTTACCTTCTGCATCATAGATAAGGACATTTTCACTAAGTAGATATCTCTCTTGGTCATTATCCTTTAGAATTGTAATAATGCCATTGACACTTTGTACAAATTCACCCATCTCAACCTCATCTTTTTCGCTTTCAATTTTGTCATCTAATCTAGAAAAAAGCGTTGCCATTTCAGCTCTGGAAAAATTCCCATTGGGGTTAAATAAGTTCTTATAACCCGACATCAATTCAAGCTTACTAATTAAGTAAATATACCCACTGTTACCTAGTGGTATTGAGCCTGCATCTTTATATGCAAGTGATTTATCCATATTCGCTATAGCTTCTTCTTCCATCCCTAAGGCTCTTATGATATATTTTGCAACAACATATCGCTTTATAGCGCTATTAGCTTGAAAAAACTCAAGTTCAGCATCCTTAATGAGACCTTTGTTGTAGGCTAAAACAATGTATCCAACAGACCATTTAGGAACATCTAAATGTTTAAAACCATCTGGAAGTTCGGTAATTGCTTTTGCCTCATCTTCCCATCCCATAATACGAATTATCATTGTGATTGCTTCAATATTTTTTGTGGCTTTATTTGGAATGAATTTACCATTTCCATCACCAACGATTAGGTTTTTTGCTGCCATTCTTTCAATATACTGATTAGCCCAATAATTTTTTTCAATATCATCAAACTTTTTAACACGCTTGTGTTCCCATTTCTTACTCCAACTAACCTGGTTCTTCTTATCCTTTTCCTTATGATCATCTTTCTTTGCCATGGCTACATTTGATAACAGTAATGAAAATACCAATACCATTGTTATCATTCTAATGCTTTTTATTCTCTTCACTATAATACCTCCTAAGTTTTATTTTCATTTGGGCATTATATCTATTCGTACAAGATTTTACCATTTTAGGGGTACTATAAATTTTTCTTAATTCTTTTTACGCTTATTATTTTTATTATTTTTATTTATTTGTTGTTCATGTGGTTTACTTGAACTTCTTTTGCTATCCTTATTGTTTTTACTGTCTTTGATTTCTTTGTTTTTTTCACCTTTGTTGCCGTCATTATCTTCTTCACTATCTTCGCTATCTTCTTTAGTTGGTTTATCTTTTTTATCTTTTTTATCTGCTTTTTCATCTTCTTGTTTATCTCTATCAATTTCTTCAACCTGTTCTTCATTTTTGTAATCGATATACCTTATGGGTCTTTTGTTTTGATGATTGATGTCTACTATATTATCCTTATTTTTCTTGTCCTCATCAAAGTCCTTTTTATAATCATTCAGCGAATTTTTATCTTTTGACTTATCTTTTAATTTATCTCTTGATTTATCTTTTGATTCTTCATCTGATTGTTCATCGTTTTTATTTTTATTAAAATGCTCATCATCTTTATTAATCTGACCTTTAGGCGTATTATCTTTTATGTTATTTTTCTGTTTCTGATTTACTTTTTCTCCTTTTTTTATTTCTTTTCTTATTTCTTTTTCATCTTCAATGTTATCATTTGATAGTTCAATAAGTGCTTTTATTGATTTTTGTTCCAAGTCTTTTGGTGTATAGTTTGAATGATTTTCTATAATATCTTTTATTAAAATTGCCTTACCGGGCGACTTACCTTTATTCTTGATTTCTTCATATTCGTTGGTTGACATTTTTATTGTGTAGACGTTAACGTGACCATCATCTTGTATAGCATCTTTCACCAAATCCAATGTTTGATTCTCGATTTTATCATAAGTGATGAGGACTTGGGTTTCTTCTGATTCATCTTCTTCTATGGTTTGATTAATGATCTTACTCACGGTATCTTCCACTTTTGTATACTTATAATGCTCCATACTTTCCACGAGATTTTTCCCATCGTCATTCATCCCATTTATTTTTAATACACGATTAAATCGATTATATATAATTTCAACATTAGGGTTTATATCCACGTTAACATAGCCATAAGGTGTATAATATGCATAGGTACTAACGCCTAATCCACTCATAATAATGACAACTATAAGGATAGCTGCTATTCTTCTGATGTTCTGATGTACCCCGTCTGCTATATTTATTTCCATACCGATTTCAACATTATCTTGTGGCTTTTTAATTTCCTTGAATTGCCCGTCTTTTGTCATAACAATTATGTGATTGTCTTTTTTCTCCATAATAACTGCTCGCATATTTTTCACCTCCTATATGTATTCTTTCAAAAATCGATAATCCCCTATCTTTATGATTATAAGAGCTATTATATATATTCGACCACGTTCCACTTTCTTTCGGTGTACTTTCATTTTCTCTACAATTTTTTGAATAGGTAATCGTTTATTATTGTTGATATACATCATAAGACTGGCATCCGTTGTTATTTGTAACGCAATTTCTTTATATAATTTTCTAGTTTTTTTATGTTTAGGAGAATGCTTGGACAGTTTGTTAAAATCAATACCCCATCGTTTTAGTTCTTCTTTGAACTGGATAATTTCTAACCGTCTTAACTCATTTTCAGAGTGTAATTTATATGTATCCATACTTTTTTTATCATACAATTCTATGGTTTGTTCGGTGTCCTGCTTGTCAAGTCGAATACCTTTGTCAGCGTTTTGTTTTTTTCTCAAATAATCGATCAGCCTTCTGTTAATAACCAATTTAGCGAAGGATAAAAAGCTTCCTTTACTTGTATCGTAACCATCAATAGCTTCATTGAATGCCATTAATGCTATGGATAATTCTTCATCTATGCCATATTCCACATAACGCCCTATTTTATTTTGAACGGTTGATGCTATAAAAGGTTTATATTGCTCAATCAGTTTATTCCGTGTATCACTATTTTTTTTAGCTATAAGGATATGTTCATCTAACGACTTATCCTTTTCCAATATAATCACCTCCCATCTAATAGTATAAGATTCCATCGGTTCTATCAAATAGTAATTTTATCCTAGTTTAATCTATACATCAATCACAAATAAAGTTTAGTATTTTCCTTCTATAACATATTATAATTAGCTGTTTTCTCTATTCGTTTATAGATTTTTGCCATTCTTGGTTTGTAGAATAATCATACTTTTTATTTATATATCAATTTTTATGTGTACTTATCGATTTTTTTAACTTATAATGTAATTGTAATATTCTTTCAAAACAGAAATATCACTAAATTATTCAAGGAGGTACCACAAATGAAAAGGTTTTCGTCAATAGTCTTAATTGTTTTATTATTCTTAAATGTAACGAATAGCAATTTAATTAGTGCCAATGTCATCAACCAGGACAACATTCGTGTCGTTTACACGGATTTTAGTAAACCAAACTCCCCTGACACATCATTAAAGGAAATGCCGTCACTCACCTTTACCCAAGAACTAACTTGGGACAAAGGCAATATCATTACAGTTTTACCTCATAAAAAGAGACAGACCATGTTAGGTGTTGGTGGTGCACTAACCGAGTCAGCTGTATCCGTCATCAATAGTTTACCAGAAGCAGGCAAACAACAAATTTATGATGCGTATTTTAGCTCACAAGGTTCTCAATACAGTCTTGTAAGGACTCACATCGGCTCATGTGATTTCTCCACTCATGAATATACATACGCACCTGATAAGGAAGAGTCCATTGCCACTAATCTGGAGAATTTCTCCATAGCAGATGATGAAGAAGATATTATTCCAGCTATTAAAAAAGCATTATCATATAATTCCAATATAAAAGTATTTGCAGCTCCATGGGCGCCACCAGCATGGATGAAGGTCAGTGGCAAACGTTACGGCGATGGTGTTATTAATGTAGGGTCCATCTCTACTCAACCAAATCATATGGATCCTAAATATTACGCTTTGTATGCTAAATATTTTGTGAAATACATACAAGCATTTAAAAATCATGGAATAGATATTTATTCCATTTCCTTACAAAATGAAGCCCAAAACAATCCTGATTGGGAAGCATGTTATTGGCCATCAAAAGAGGCTATTACCTTTATAGGTAGCCATTTAGGCCCTCAATTAGAAAGCGCTGGCTTAGGCCATGTAAAATTATTAATTTGGGATTGGGATAAACAAGAAGGTGCTCTTGGTAAGGGAGATGGTTTCCTTACTTTTAATCGAACCCTACTGTCGTCAGAAGCTGCACCATACATTGATGGTGTTGCTTTCCACTGGTACGGTCCTGCTAACCTTGTTGATGAAATGTTAAAGCGTCCAACATGGGCAATCGATGATTTTGTTAATATCCAAACCTTACGTAATGAATATCCCAATAAACTCTTCATTGCAAGTGAAGGTTGTCAAGAAAAAGGTCCTTGGCTTGAGTCAATTGAACCAGCTAAACGCTACGTATTTGATATGATTAATGATTTTCAAGTAGGTACAGACGCTTGGATTGACTGGAATATGGTTCTTAATACTCAAGGTGGTCCATTACATAATGTGCAGAATTATTGTCATGCACCTATCATGGTAAACCAAACAAATAATCAGATTACGTATAATCCTGCATACTATGTTCTTAAACATTTAAGTCGTTTTGTAAGGCCAGGAGATGTTAAGATTGATACGCTAAGTACCATCGATACTTACAAAGATGAAAAGGGACTTCATCAAGTGGCATTCTTAGATAAAGAAACAGGAAAAATTAAGCTCATTGTTGGTAACATAACTACTAAAGAGCAAGCGTTTGCCATTAGAGAAGGTGGCCGAATTGCCACAACTTCCATTCCAGCTTCTACAATTGCCACCTTTGAGTTTGACGCAGGAATAGCCACATCTTATAATGCATCACTTAATGGTCCATCTTTAGCATCTACATATGAAGATAATCCAGTTCATGATTATCGTCCATATAATGCTTTTGACGGAAACATGACTACGAGATGGGCTAGCAAATGGGATAGTGATCAAGAATGGCTTCAAGTAGATCTTGGAAAAGAATTAGCTATTGCTGGATTAGATATGGATTGGCAATGGGGTTGGAAAAATGATTATGCTATTCAAGTTTCATCAGATGGAACGAATTGGATACCTATTAAACAAGTAAATGGTAGCCAAACCCTTACTAATCAAGTAGGTGATCACTATCCCATAACATTATCTTTTGCTCCCGTCAATGGTCGATATGTGCGTTTACAAGGAATAAAGAATCGACAGGGATATGGTTATTCAATATATAATATGAACGTTATCACTTGTGAAACTAATGAAGCCTATACAATTAGAAATGATGTAGCGGTGAATAAACCATCAAGCGCATCATCCTATGAAACAAATCTTCTATATAATTATAGACCCTCTAGTGCATTTGATACGGATACCAATACCCGATGGGCTAGTAATTGGAATACACCTAATGAATGGATTCAAGTGGACTTAGAACAATCTCAAATGATCTCAGGCGTTTTATTAAACTGGGAATGGGGATGGAAAAATATCTATGACCTTCAAATATCAACAGATGGTATTAACTGGAACACCATAACAAGAATTGATGGGTCACCTGATGGCAAAGGCACAACATGGAATAATCCTGCTGGAAACCGCCAAATAATTAGAGTCAATTTCGTACCTGTAGAGGGAAGATACATGAAGATGCAAGGCGTCCAGAATAAACAAGGTTACGGCTATTCACTTTATGACTTTAAGGTTTTTACACTTATGAAAGATGAGTAGGTCGACCAAATTTAATTAAATTTATCTCTCTAATAGTTAATTATATGCATTGTTAATAATTCTATATAGACATTTGCACCAATATTGTATATAATACACTTGTACTGTAGCAGAGTAGATATTGCGCGTTAAGTGTTAGAGGTTGGGAAGTTTCCTCTAAACGAAAAGCACTTAGGCTTGCGGTGTAATATTGCTTCCGCTGTTGCATAGAGAAAAAGACGATGGAACCTTTTTTCTTTTTATGTAACAGATAAGATTATATAAAAAGAAGGGAGGTTTTTTGTGTATGCAAAAATTAACAAAAAACGTCGTTGTGTTGCTCCTTTAGCGCTTAATAGATGGCTAAAAACTATTACCTGATAAGGAGGACATAACATTGAAAAGAAAATATACTTCAAGTGATTGGATTATCATTATTGTACAAACAGGTTTGCTCATAGCTATTGCTCAAGTGGTTAGACTTATCAGTAGCACCTATATCTATATTGCTGGTACGCCAGCTATTCGCATTAGTTTCTCTGGACCATTTACTCAGATGCCTGCCATACTATTTGGTCCATTGGTTGGCGGTATTGCAGGTGGAATTTCAGATCTTATTGGTTTTTTCCTTAAGCCTGCAGGGGCATATATCCCCTGGTTCACTGTAACAGCTATTCTGGGGGGTGTATTAACACCGCTTTTTTGGAGAACCCTTCGAAAAGTTGATGTTAAGCGTTTGCAAACAACCTGCATTATCCTATTTAGCATCATGGGTATTCTTGGACTTTTTAACCATACTATGGTTACATTCTTCCCCCATAGTACTTATGCCAGCTATTTACTTAGCATTGGCAAAAACATGGCTTTCACAACATTTGGATTAGAAGTTACAGCTGCTGTTGGCTTCTTACTTCTCGTTATCGATTACGTGATGAAAAAGAAGTTTACAGCCAATTATGTACACGATAATTTCCTAAAATTACTTATATCGGTTGGTATATCTGGTCTTATTGTCACGACTATTAACACACAGATATTACGTATATTTATACCTGCATTATCTAAAAAAGCATTTATGGCATTTTGGATTCCACGTGCAATAGAAGAGTTGTTCATGTCCATCTATATTGCTTATATGCTTTCATTCTTACTGCATTTATACCGTAAAATATTTAAGCACAATCGGTTCTTATAATAGCAAACCCCTTAATGCATACTTCACATTAAGGGGTTTTTATCGTAGATTTATAAAATCGTCATTATACATGTCCATGCAATATGTCATTAAGGGATTCAAGTATATTAAATGAGCAAGACCCTGTGTTCATATTGACAAGCCATGGTTTTAAGTATACGATGGTAGAGAAAAATAATAGGATTTACCCCTCATGGGTGGTGAAACCCTATACATAATACTGTAGGTGATTATATGTCTGTAACAATCAAAGAAATTGCAAAAATATGTGGAGTTTCCAGAGGAACTGTAGATCGTGCACTGAATGATCGCCCTAATATTAACCCCGAAACTAAAAAACGAATAGTAGACCTAGCTGAAGAGATGGGTTATCGTCCTCATTTCTTAGCAAAAAGCTTATCAACAGGAAGAACGTATACCCTTGGTATGATTGTCTTTGACCTTTACAATGAGTTTTTTGCAAGTCTTATTCATGCTGCTCAAGAAAAAGCATTAGAGCATGGCTATAGCCTTCATATTATGGTATCCAATAAAGATAAAAAACAAGAATCACTTTGTCTTAATAATCTCTTAGATCGAAACGTAGATGGTTTAATAATTAATTCCGTTAATCTGAACAAAACTTATGTCAATAAATTGAAAAGCTGCAAAAAACCTTGTGTGGCTATTGGTAACCGTATTGATTCGCATATTCCATACGTTGGCATTAACGATTATCAGGCTATGTATGATGCAACTCAATATGCTCTTTCAAAGGGTTATGAGGATATTATTTTTGTATGCCCGCCCTTACGTTATAAAGATAAGCAAAATATTAATACACCTTATGAACGATATAAAGGATTCAAGTCCGCTATGTCAACGATAACCAAAAAACTTGTTGTACTAAAAGAGAAAGATTATCTTGGTCAACTCCATCCCTATTTGCTTGATATCAGAAAGAAAACAGCTTTCTTATGCAGTAGTGATATCTTTGCTTTAGATATTCTGAATGAAATACGAAGTTATTGTGGTCATATACCTCCCCACGTAGGCATTATGGGCTTTGATCATCTAAGTATACTGCGTTATATCCATCCACAATTAACAACGGTGAGCTATCCATGTAATGACGTTGGCTCCTACGCTGTACAATCTCTACTTGATCAAATAAATCATACTGGTAAAAAACAAGATTATATATTAAATCATACAATTATACCTGGTGAAACCCTCTAGGTGTATGGACTATCTCATCTACCCATTGATAAGATAGTCTTTTTTTATATCATTCCTTATTAAATGTTACGAAAACTTTTCATTTGATGGATAATATACTATAATGAAATCAACAAATTAGTTATTTGAAGGGAGAGAATAGTACATGTCTATGATACAAGATATCTCGAATGAACTGCATCAATTGGAGGTAAAATACAGTCAGCTATCTTGGGTAGCTTATACAACTGGACTTGACCAAGGGGTAAATGAAGCTTACGAAGCCATTGTTAATCATCTAGAAAATACTGAACACTATCAGGCCATCATGAAAGCACTTGAAGGTGAGTTATCGCCAAAAGAGGAACGTGAACTCACCTTATTAAAAAAAGAATTTAAACCCTTCCATCAATCAGAAGCAATTAACACATTACAATTGAAAATAAATAAAAAAACAAATGAACTGATGAAGGTCATTAATTCTCACAGAAGTATTTTAGATGGTCGTGAGATCTCCAGTGTTGAAATCCAACAAATTTTAACAACTGAAGAGGATCGCGAGAGAAGAAAAGCAGCTTACTTAGCTTATAATCAAGTGAATGAACCACTCTATAAAGCTGGTTTTTTAGAGTTAATTGACATGAGAAAAGAATTGGCCACATTAAATGGCTTTAATACTTTTATTGATTATAAGCTTGATGAATCCGAACTTGAACCTACTCTATTTGATTCTTGGCGACAAGAAGTTAAAGACCTACTACCTGAAATTAAGAAAACTCGCGAAGCCGTTGCTAAAAAGTATCTAAAGGATACGGTAATCTATCCATGGGACGAAGCTTATGTATTGTCGAAAATTGCACCAAGTCTTAATGCCCCAACAAATATGAGCCATTTTTATACCCATTTAGTTAACTTCTTTGATAAATTTGATATTGACTTGGCTTCTTATAACATTACTTATGACGTATTCCCAAGAGCTAATAAATCCGAATGGGGCTATAATTTCCCAATCGAAACCGGGAAGGATTCCCGTATATTAGCCAATGTAAAAGATAAATATAATGAATATAATGTATTACTACACGAATCGGGTCATGGTATTCATTCATTCCTACTGAGCCCAGATGAAATCATGCTAAACCGTGGTGTAAGTGGCATTATATCAGAAGGTATTGCTAACCTGTTCCAAGGTTTCATTACGGATGAATTATTCTATAGTGAATTCTTAAGTAAAGATGATGTACAGGAAGAATTCAATCAACTGACAGCATTTAAAAAATTTAACCGCTTTAAAGCTGTTTTTCGTATTTTCTTTGATCAAGAATTTTATCGTACTGAACTTTCATCCCTTGATGATATTCATAGCATGTACTGGCGTATCTACAATGAGTTGTTTGAAGAAGAACCCTTTATGGACAACCCACCTTGGGCTAATATCATTCATTACACATCTCATCCCATTTATCTTCATAACTATTTTATGGGTGACGTGACATGCGCTATGTTGAAAAAGGTATTTAAGGAACGTTATCAGGTGGAATCTATAGCAGATCAGCCTAAAGCCTTTGGTCAATTTATAAAAGATGAAGTTATTTCACCATCAGGACGCTTCCCTTACGGTGAGCTATTTGAGCGTATCAGTGGTGAGAAATTTAGACTTAGCTATTTACTGGATTAAAATTGTTATCAAATGAGGGAGAAACCATGAAAAAAATATATGAAACAGATCGATTGATTTTAAAAACCATTGATACAACCTATACCAAACAAGTACTTGAGTACTATGTGCGTAATAAAGACTTTTTAAAAGCCTTTGAACCAGAGCGACCTGCTGTTTTTTATGAACCCTTGTTTCATAAAAAATCCATAAAAAGAGAAATGGATTTAATAGGTGACCTGTCCATGCTTCGATTATGGTTATTTAAGAAAGAAGATCTAAAGTCTCAGAAAACAATTGGGACATTAGCCTTCTCCAATATTGTAAGAGGTTGCTTCAAATCTTGTTTTTTAGGCTATAAACTGGATAAAGATGAACTTCGAAAAGGTTATATGACAGAAGCACTTCAAAAAGGCATATCCATCATGTTCGACGAATATGAGCTCCACCGCATTGAAGCGAACATCATGCCGAGGAATACGGCTTCTATTGGATTAGTAAAAGGATTAGGCTTTGAGAATGAAGGACTATCAAAAAAATATCTTCAGATTAACGGTATATGGGAAGACCATTATCACATGGTACTACTTAATAAAGCTTTAGAATAATGACTAAATAAGCAGAATAGATTTACGTTGACATAATAATATTTCAATCCAAAAGGAATGTTCACATAATGTTTACAATATCAACATGTCTTATACATATTTTTATATTATTATAGTTCTTGTAAGATACCTCTTACATATAAATACTCCCCCCTCATCCTTTATATAAGCATCGATATAGATTATATCGATGCTTTTTTGTACGGATATTTTTTGTCTTTTCTCATACGGATTGGTCTTTATTAATGCATCTGAATCATAGCTGAATGCAATAAAACAAGTTAACATAACGCCTCTTCTAGTCTAGCTTGAAAAATTTTCCTTTAGTGAAAAATCAGTGTAAATTTTTTGTTAAGTCAACGTTTTTTCCAAAATAATTATTGACAGATCTTTTATATTTCTGTATAATCTTTAATAATTCATCTCATTAATCCAATGAAGGATGTCCAGCTAGGTTATTATATTGTCATAGCTAGCTAATGTAGATGAAGATATATTGTGAGCAACGAAGTTCACGCGTCAGAGAATGACGTGTGGGCTTTTTTTTGTTTTTTCTAACCTAATACCATTATTTAAGGAGGGAAATATATATGGATAAAATTACAAAAATTGATATTATTACAAGACCTAGTAAGGTTGAGGAATTAAAAGAGGCACTAAATGAAATTGGCATAACAGGTATGACCTTTTCACATGTACTAGGATGTGGGCTTCAAAAAGGAAAGACCGAATTTTATCGGGGTAATAAAATAAGTATTGATTTATTACCTAAAGCAAAAATTGAAGTTGTTGTTTGTGAAGTACCAGTAGAAGCCGTTGTAGAAGTAGCTAAGAAAACCCTCAGAACGGGTGAAATCGGCGATGGAAAAATATTTATCTATCCGGTTGAGCATGTCATCAAGGTAAGAACAGGTGAAGAAGGCGTATGTGCCTTATAAAGTTTGTGTATGTTTTAAAAAATTATAAAAGGGAGTAGATAGAATGGACGAAATCAAATTAGTATTAGATACAATATGGGTATTAGTTGCTACTGCGCTTGTTTTCTTTATGCAAGCAGGATTCGCAATGGTTGAGACTGGTTTTACAAGAGCTAAAAATGCAGGTAACATCATTATGAAAAATTTAATGGATTTCGCTGTTGGGTCATTAATGTTCTGGGCTATAGGCTATGGACTTATGTATGGTGACACCATTGGGAAAATTATCGGAAAACCAAATCTTTTCTTTTTAGGTAATACTGATTATACATCCCTTATATTTCAAACCGTTTTTTGTGCAACGGCTGCAACAATCGTATCTGGGGCTATGGCTGAAAGAACAAAATTTGCTTCCTATCTGATTTACAGTTTTTTTATCTCCGTGGTTATATATCCAGTGGCTGGACATTGGATCTGGGGAGGGGGATGGCTCTCTGAATTAGGTTTTCATGATTTTGCTGGTTCAACTGTGGTTCACTCTGTTGGTGGATGGTGTGCTTTAGTTGGTGCATCTATATTGGGACCCCGTATCGGCAAATATTCCAAAGAAGGTAAATCAAATGCAATACCAGGGCATAGTTTAACATTAGGTGCTCTTGGGGTATTAATATTATGGTTTGGTTGGTTTGGATTTAATCCAGGTTCACAACTTGCTGCATCATCCTCAGCTGATGCCTTTGCAATTAGTAAAATATTTGTTACAACTAATTTAGCTGCTGCCGTATCAGCTATCGTTTCTATGATTGTTACTTGGATTAGATATAAAAAACCGGATGTGTCTATGACATTAAATGGTGCTTTAGCTGGGCTAGTTGCCATAACCGCTGGATGTGCTGTCGTGAGCCCTGTAGGTGCTGCAATAATTGGTGCTTTAGCTGGGACTATAATCGTATTTGGAATCGAGTTTATTGATAAAATACTTAAAATTGATGATCCAGTAGGTGCAATAGGGGTACATGGTATATGTGGTGCCTTTGGTACCATTATGGTGGGCTTATTCTCAGTAGATAGTGGCGTTGGTTTAGGCTTATTCTACGGAGGAGGCTTGAAACAATTAGGCATTCAATCCCTTGGCGTTGTAGCTGTTGCTGCATGGGTAATCACATCAGCATTCATCATTTTCAAACTGGTAGATCTAGTCGTTGGGTTAAGAGTAAGTAAGAAAGAAGAACTCATTGGATTAGATATAGAAGAACATGGTATTGAAAGTTATGCTGATTTTGAAGTTAAAGGTGTTAGTCTTCATTAGTTTAGTTATGACATATCTGTGTCACCTATGAACAAGACTTACCTCTAACTTGACAAATCTATTAACAGGAAATTTTTAATTTGAAAGGTGGATACAATTTTGGACATAACGTATATTATTAACTCCATGTGGGTACTTATTGCAGGTATTTTTGTTTTTCTTATGCATGCTGGTTTTGCTATGGTTGAGGTAGGTTTTACACAATCTAAAAATGCTGTAAACATCATCATGAAAAACTTTGTAACCGTTTCTATAGGTATCCTCTGTTACTTTATCATTGGCTACTCATTTATGTTTGGATCAGATATAGGGGGTATCATTGGGTCAGATATGATCATGCTGATTGGCAAACCTGCAACAATTAACGGTATTTCTTTTGAATCATTTTTCTTCTTTCAAGCGATCTTTGCAGCTACCTGTGCCACTATTGTATCAGGTGCTATGGCGGAAAGAACCAAGTTTACATCATACATTCTCTTTTGTTTTGCAGCTACAATTGTGATTTATCCACTTATCGGTCATTGGATATGGGGTGGAGGTTTCTTATCCCAATTAGGGTTTAGAGATTTCGCTGGTGGAACAGCAGTACATACAGTAGGTGGCATGTGTGCCCTTGTAGGTGCCTATATGGTTGGACCTCGGACGGGAAAATACAAAAAAAATAAACCCATTGCCATACCGGGTCACAATATTCCACTAGGTGCTCTAGGTGTTTTAATTCTATGGTTTGGTTGGTTTGGTTTCAACCCAGGAAGTACTTTAGATATTACAGATAGTTCGACTCTTCATGCAGCTATAACAACACTACTTAGCGGTGCTGCAGCTACTTTTTCTAGTTTAGTTTTTTGTTTACTTCGTTATAAAAACCCTGATGTACCTTTAACCCTTAACGGTACCTTAGCAGGATTGGTAGGTATTACAGCAGGTGCTAATGAAATTTCCTATATGGGTAGTATCATTATCGGTATCATAAGTGGTGTCGTCATGATTCTATCGGTGGAATTCTTTGAACAGAAGATAAAGATTGACGATCCAGTAGGCGCTATATCCGTTCATGGTCTTTGCGGTACAATAGGTACAATAGCCGTTGGATTATTTTCTATAAATGATGGATTATTCTATGGTGGAGGTTTTGGACAGTTAGGTTCTCAGCTCCTTGGTGTCAGTATAAGTATTGTTGCTGCTCTTATACTCTCTTTTATCACGTTTAGCATCATTAAAAAACTTATAGGATTGAGGGTTAAGGAACATACTGAAATTAATGGACTTGATGCTATGGAGCATGGTATTTCAGCTTATATTAATCTATAATAGACACAAGGAGGTGTTACCATGAGTAAAATGACAAAGATTGATATTATCACGCGACCATCAAAATTTGAAGAATTGAAAGATGCATTACATGACATAGGTATCACTGGTATGACAGTGACTCACGTTTTAGGTTGTGGTATGCAAAAGGGTATTACCGAAACTTATAGAGGGGTTCCGCTAACGATAAATTTACTGCCAAAAGTCAAAATTGAAGTCGTAGTATGCGAAGTACCTGTTGAAGATGTTATTGCTACAGCTACAAAAGTATTAAAGACTGGTGAGGTTGGTGATGGCAAAATTTTCACCTATCCAGTAGAAAATGTTATTAAAATAAGAACTGGTGAAGAAGGCATTAAAGCTCTATAATTCTATATTCTAGATGGGTTGTGCTATCAATGGAAGAAATTAATCAAGCAACTCCTTACAGTTTTTAGACACATTGATAGATAACCCTCTATCTAGGTAGGATTATCACCAAACTCTACAATATGTTTACGGTATCTAACAGGTACAAATTGCCGTTGTAATTTTAGGTTTTCTCTTTCCTTAATACTAATGTGTTCAAAATAACCTTTCCACATTTCTTGAAACTGTTTCTCACGTTCCGATACTTGGAGTTCTTCTTCATAAGTAAACTCTGTAATGATCCATTCCCTTGTATTGTATATGACAGCTTTGTTTCTTCTTCGGTCATGTATAATAAATTGTTCATGCTTCAATCGATCAGCAAAATGACTGGCTAATAATTCAATGATATCATGGTCTGGTGTTAAGGGTGCATAGAGACCCTTCCCAACCTCCTGAAAACGCAAAGTCCCAAGAAACAGATGGCGCTCTTTCGTTACTTTTGCAGATAGTTTATGAACCATGAGAACATCCTTGTGGGTTCTATGGTAATCAATCTTATACCCCATCTTAAATCCTAACTGAAGATACCTTAAAATATAACAATCCTTGTGGTACTCAGAAGATAAAAACGTATGGTAAACATGGCTCATAGCCTCCTCGGATATCTTGTTAATAATAGCACTGTACACCTTTTTGGCTTTCCCCACATCTGTTACGATACGCTTGTTTTCATCAATAAGGGTTAATGTGTAGGTATTCTTACAATAGATACCTTCTGCTTTTTCTTCATAATAATGAGCATAAACACATGTCAATAGCCCATTCAATGTACCATCATGCAAATATATCATGATTATCCCATCCATTCTTTCGGTGTATTTCCTTACGAACAGGTCTTTAACGAAGCGGTAATTTTAGTTGTTCAAAAGGTTGGGCAGGTCTTAAAAGCTGTTTGATAGCATCTGGCTCCATACTTTTATCACCATAGAACTTGCCATTACACGTAATAAAAAACTTTGCTCTCTTTAAGACACTCCCTATTTTCTTAAGATCATCAAAAGTAATAGCTTTTACCTTTCGTTGCTTAAAAATCCGTCTTGCAGATGTAACCCCAATACCTGGAATACGTAATAAACCTTCATAAGAAACCGTATTAATCTCTTTTGGAAATTCATCGATATGACGTAGTGCCCAGATCATCTTAGGATCGAAATCCAAATCAAAATTAGGTTCCGTTTCATCTAGTAACTCCTTGGCATCAAACTTATAAAAGCGTAATAACCAATCAGCTTGGTAGAGCCTGTGTTCCCTTAGCATAGGTGGTGTTGTGCTTAAGGCTGGCAGATTACCTCCTTGATTAACAGGTACATAAGCCGAGAAATAAACCCGCTTAAGAGAAAAGTTTTGGTAAAGTTGATCTGTAATGTTTAGCATGGATAAATCACTCTCATCTGTGGCTCCCACAATCATCTGAGTGGATTGTCCTGCTGGAACAAATTTCGTAGCATGTTTAAAATGCACACGTTCTTCCTTAGATTGTTTAATCTCATCTTTGATCTGTTTCATAGGTAGAAACATCTTCTTCATAGATTTCTGAGGGGCTAATAGCTTAAGCCCCTTCTCTGTAGGCAACTCAATATTGACACTCATTCGGTCCGCCAACTCCCCAGCCTGATGGACCAATAGCTTGTCTGCCCCAGGTATTGCTTTTACATGGATATACCCTGAGAACTTATATTGATGTCTAAGAATAAGCAGTGTCTTCACAATCTTCTCCATGGTATGGTTCGGATTCTTCTCTACTGCGGAACTTAGAAATAACCCTTCAATGTAGTTTCTTCGATAAAATTCAATGGTTAGCTCAGCCACTTCCTCTGCTGTAAAGCTGGCTCTTGCTACATCATTACTTAATCGATTGACACAGTATTCGCAATCATATACACAATAATTTGTCAGTAATATTTTAAGTAAAGATACGCATCGCCCATCAGCAGACCAAGTATGACAAATGCCTGCCGCCGATGAATTCCCTATCGTACCTGTATTTTTTTTATTAACGCCGCTTGATGCACAAGACACGTCATACTTAGCTGCATCAGCTAATACCTGCAATTTTCTTAAAACATTATCTTTCATTTTTATCACCCATTATATTATACCAAACCTCAAAACAATATGCAAACATATGTTCGTATTTTTTATAATTTTTATTTTTAGTTTTAAAAATAAAATAGCTAAGTAAGATAACCCCTTGACAAATAAAATAACTCTTGCTAATATAAAATTATATTTTAAAAAGAAAAGGAGAACAAGATGATAAATATGTTTTTAGCTCAATAAGATTAATTGAATATGAAAATTTCTTGTAGGAATTTTCAAATGTATACACGCTTATCCTAGTCTTAGATAGATATAGGTCTTTTGTGCATGCATGGCTAAAAACACTGATTTGAAATCATCCGAATCGTTCTATACGATTATACCTCACTATTCTCATATATAATATGTATCCCTTAAGAGGGGATTATTTGTAGAATACTAAGCTATAGGTTGGCTATTTCAACTTATAGCTTTTTTGACGTTAACTATTACTTTAGAGATAGATTATCCTCTGTAGCCATGTATCCATATGTAAGATTAAATAATGGATAAGCAACTGTTAGGAGGAAACTATATGTCGATATTATTAAAAGCAACACATATCAAAAAAGAATACAATGACCGTCTTATATTAAAAGACGTTAATTTTCATATTGTAACAGGTGAGTGTGTCGGTATCGTGGGTAATAATGGCGCTGGTAAAACAACACTTGTTAATATTATTGCTGATCAATTATCCATGGATGAAGGTCAACTTTTGTGGCATGATAAAACCCATACAATAGGCTATCTCCGTCAATCAACCTATTACACAGAACAGGCTTTTGAGACTTTAGTTACAGAACATGATTCAAGCCATATTCAGAACTTCTTCGAGACCTCTCATAAATTAGGCGTGAACACACCTATGGATATGCATGAAAACAGATTGTCCAAACTTAGTGGTGGAGAAAAAACCAAACTGGCTCTCTCTCAGATTTGGGCAACTAATCCAAGTGTTCTCATCTTAGATGAGCCTACCAACCATATGGATTATGAGGGCGTACAATGGCTTATTAAAGCACTTCATCAATTCAATGGAACAGTTATCCTTATATCCCATGATCGATACTTTATGGATCAAGTCTGCAAGCGCATCATTGAAATTGAAGAGGGTATAGCCACTTCCTATAAGGGTAACTATACCGCTTACTATGAGGAAAAGAAGTTTAGACAAGAAAGCCAGCTCCATCAATACCGAGAACAAGAAAAATACCGAACGGCACTTAATAAAGATATTCAGCAATTAAATGAATGGGCTGCAAAAGGTCACAGAGATTCTACTAAGAAACAGAAAAGTCTATCCACCTCCAAAAAGGGATTAAAAGAAAAGTATCGCGCACGGGCTAAGAAAAAAGATAAACTCGTCAAATCACGGATCAAGAAATTAGAAAAATCCCTGGTAGAAGGCTTAACCAAACCAAAAGAAGAGCAAAAAATCACCTTTCACTTTAACACAGCATCTAAAAGTTCAAAAGTACTTGAAGCAGATAATTTAGGTATTACTTTTGACAATAACATACTCTTCTCCAATAGCTCATTTTATGTAAAATCAGGAGAAAAAATTGCCCTATTTGGTAAAAACGGCTGTGGTAAAACAACGTTGATTAAACTTATACTTGATGAGATATCCCCTTCATCGGGTCATCTACGTATAAGCCCAGCTATCAAAATTGCCTATCTCAGCCAAGATGTAGGTGAACTAGGCACAGACATCACCGTTCTTGATTACTTCTCATATAAGAATCGCAAGGAACAAGGTATCACTAGAACTTTGCTTACCAATATGGGTTTTACCAAAAAAATGATGTACACAAAAGTAAAAGACCTAAGCGTAGGCGAAAAGACCCGTTTAAAAATCGCAAGTATGGTTTTATCAAATAATAATATTCTCATATTAGATGAACCAACTAATCATCTTGATTTACACACACGAGAAATGTTAGAAAAAACCCTAGGGGATTACAAAGGAACCATTATCATGGTCTCACATGACCGTTACCTCTTAGAAAAACTATGTGATAAAGTACTTTACTTCAAAGATGATAAAATCATGCGTTCAGAATACACCTTCAAAACGTATATGGAGCGAAAAGAAACGCCAACTTCTAACCCTGACCAAGTACAAAAAGACCTCATAAAACGCGGCATGATTATTGAAAATCGTATCACCACAATCTTAGGAGAATTAAGTCGATTAACCCCTGAGAGCCAAGCTTATCAGACCCTTGATGAAGAATTCAATCTACTTATCAAAGAAAAGCAGACCTTGAATATTTAGCTTCGGTGAGTCATTACATGCTCTAGTTGTATAAAAAAAGTAGCTTCCCTCATAAGATTTATGTAAAATAGAATGTATAACATTGTATGCTACAATAGCGTTATCTTGCCTTATGATATTTTCTTAAGACAAGATAACTCTATCCATACTGATTTGTTTTTTTACTTTCATTGAATGAGGATGCGTAAAACCGTGAAACGAATACTAAGTTAAAAGTTTCCAATCTTCAGTCCTCATGAGTGTCACTAATCGAAATGCTGTTGGCCAAGCAACTAACCAATCATTCAGTCGATTTCCATTGTATCCAGGATCATAAAATTGCCAATTGCAATGAAAGTAAGCTTCATTCTGAGAACCTTTTGGGCGAATGCGATTATTGATCTCTGATTTACCGTCCGATATACAGTATAAACTGTTTTGCCAAGTAGCCTTAGCCCGTTCTAACCATTTTATATCCTTAGTTACTTGTGATAACCTAATCCAGTCATAGGCTATTAGTGCCCCCCAAGGATCAAGGTGGTGATGCTGGGCAGAAACTGCTGTACCACCGAATGTTCTATACCCATATCTAGAAAAATCGTCATTCTCCTCATCAACAGTTTCAAAATGCATCATCCAGCTTAACAAATAATACCCAGCTTTTTTTGATGCTTCGAGATATATTTCTTCACCTGTAATTTCATATAAATCAAGTCCTGTTTTTAGAATTGGCCAGCATGTTTCTTTATCAACACAGCAAGTATCTAAAGCACCTGCGGTACACTCCATTTTGTTAAGATCACGCTCAACATATTCATGATAAGCTTTGATAGCTGTTTTAATGTATTTTTCATCTTTTGTTGCTCTATAAGCTTCTATTAATGGAATAATGATAAATGCACCTATGGTACCACCTTTATCTGTACACTCTCCAGTAACTACATTCCATGCTTTACCAAATAGGAATTCTTCACTGTAATTATCTACAAAAAAATCACAGGCATGCAAAGCCATATCCATCCATTTTGATTTTGTGATACCTGCCTTTTTTGCCAAGTTATAAGCTTCCATCATATACCACGTACCCCAGCCTATGTTGCAAGTATCCGATATATATTCTTTTCTTTTCTCATGAATATCCTTGTCGTAGTTAACAATAAACAAACCATTATCAGATGGTGCATTCTCCACCCAGGTGTCTAATACTTCTATGCCGTTTACTAAGAATTCCTTGTTCCCATTCATAAGATAATCTTTAATAAGTGCAGCGCCTAGTGAAGCGTTTTGTCCACACCAACCTATTTCATACTTTCCTGACCTTCTACCTTCCCATCCACCTTTTTCATCTGGCAGAAAACCAATATTAAAAAGTATCTTTTCCTCATTCACTTCCAATAATGCCTTCGCGTAGCTAATACCTAAATCCCATACTTCCTTAGGTGAATATCCCATTACTTCAGATTTTTTAAAAACAGACCATGCTTGATCATAGGTTCTAGTCCATCCATAATTAATCTGGTTTACATGATTAACCGATAAATATACTTTGGCTCTAAAAGTCTGTGATGCTTTTAGAAGTATTGTATCTTCTTTTGCTTTACTATATTTATCTCTACCTGAATAGGTATAAGGCCCTTCTCTTTCAGGCCATAGTATACGGTGAATGAAGCCATCGCAACACTCCAATAATGAACAGGCTGATTTTTTACTTTCCTGCTCTAGAGAAGCGAATAGTCCTACAGAATATTTGTGATTTTCTGAGAAAGTAGCAGAAGGTAAGCTTGAGCGGTTATATGCAAATACCCAAGGTTTATTGTTACAAGTAAGACCTTTCGGCTCTTTTCCTTTCCCCCATCTATTTCCATTATAATTGACACAGGGAATAAAATAAAAGTTGGGTAAAAAGTTCGTCCTTATATCAAGGTTAAGAATAACTTCTATATCCTTATTTAATATATTGGTCCAACTTCTTTCAATTTCATAGAAACCATCATCTAATTCATGAATGACATCAACCATTTCCCATCCTTCAGCTTTATAAGAAATGTGTACGGAATGATGTTTTCCTTCATGTTTAGTGGATTGGAAAGTTATACAATTGCCATTGACTTCTTCAAGTCCAATGATACCTTTATTCCCACTGCATTTTACTATTTCTTGTTGCTGATGAGAAATCCCCCAACCCTTTTCGTTATAATATATCTGGAAATTTTCATTCATAAAATACCCTCCTTTACATCATAACTTAAGTTCAAAAGGTTCATTTCTATTACATATTAAATGATCATCTTTATAGCTTAACTTAGCCACTTGGATCGATGTTCTTTTGTGAGAATACGATAAGCAACTGTCATCAGCATTATCATCCCAATCTGGATGGGTGAAGTAGAAGATATAAGCCTGATTATCTTTTACAACAACACTAGCATGTCTTCCAAAAGTAGCATCATCCTGTCTTTCCCCTACTTCACTCAGTATGATTTGATGACAACTTATCCACTTTTGTCCATCCTCTGATCGGTACACACCTAGTCCCTTCCATTTATCAACAATCATCCAGTAAAAGTCCTTCCACTTAAAAACAAATGGTCCTTCATGACCTTCGTCACTAACAACTGGTTCCAGCTCATCCCAATTATATAAATCGACACTTCTGGCTATATGTGAAGAAGAACCATCCGCCTCATCTTTGTATATCATTCGAAAACTTCCATCAGGTAATTGATAAACACAAGCATCAATTACATAATCTGATGATAAGTCCAATATTCTCTCCATGGACCAATTAAAACAGTCGCTACTGGTATAATGGATAATATGACGTTCTCCTGACCAATCAATAGGTATACCTTGTATATAACTTACATACATATGATAAAGCCCATCATGATAAATAATTTCAGGAGCCCAGAACGTATTTTTACCATTTTCAAACTCTAGACCTTGCATCGTACCCCGATATGTCCAATTTAAACCATCATCGTTAGAGCTTGCTATCCCAATTTCTGTCCCATGACAATAAGCTACACCTGGTATCTTTTGGTTGGCTCTGCGTTGTGTATATACCATCCACCACTTATTCTCATAACCATTATAAACAACTGTTGGATCTGCTGCCCCATCATATATAGGATCCCTATATAACGGTGCCTTTGGCATTTTTTTCATATACGACTTCTCCTTTAATTCCATTTCATTGGTTTGTTCTTGTTAACTTTTTAGTTCATTAATTAATTTATTTGTTATGGTTTTATCATAATACCATTTCATTATTTTGTCAATATCTGTTTTAGCCAGTTCCCATGCTCTACGCTTTCCTGTAGTTTTACTCTAGTTACCATGCTATCTTTTTTAATCTAGTTACCTTATCTTACATCTCATAATCATGCCACTTAATTCATTCAGATTCTTCTTCTCACAATAGTACAAACCAAAAAGATGAAAACACCGACAAACGCCGGCGTTTTCATCTTTCTTATCGAATACACTTTCAGCCTTATAAGCTTTCTCAAACCGATCAATAATCTCTAATCCCCTCCTAACCCAATAGAGGATGATCTAAAAACGTGGCCTGACACTTATCCATGCCGTGAAGTTCGAAAATCACTAATTCATTCTCTCCCTCTCTCAGTATTGGTCCAGGTACATACAGCGTATCCTGTGGTCCCTTCTCCCAATAGCGCCCTAAATTAAATCCATTTACATAAACCACACCTTTTGCCCATCCTTTCATGGACAAAAATGTATCCCCAACACTATCCACTTGGAACGTGCCTTTATAGAAACAAGGTGTCTTCTGCTCCTTAACGTCTGTATATACCACATTCTCTATGTTATCAAGAGGAAGTGGATACATGGTCCAATCATATTGGAATTGTCTTCTTAGGGCAACCCCCTTAGTAATCCCTTTTGCATCAGCTGATTGTTCCCCATAATTAATACGCCCAAGATTTTCTACTAAAATCTCCAAAACCATCTTATCACGGTCAATGGTAATGTCCATGTTTTGACCCTCTCCATCTGAACGATCAAGCACCCCTTGATAGACACCATCCAAATAAACCATGGCACGATCATGATAATCTAATACCTGTAATGGCATAACACCAACAGGTCCTGATAATACGGTTCGGTATAGAACAAAGCCATAATCTTGACCTAATTCCTCCATGGTCTTCGTATAGGCTGATTGAACAGGTTTAGACATGCTGTTCAATTGGCTAAATAATTCCCCTTGCCTAGTCAATGAAACTGTTCCATAAGCCTTCTTCTTGGTATTTGAGACTTGAATGGATGCATCAACCCCAAAATATTTCTTAATGCTTTCTTGTACAAGACGGTATTTCTCTGTTAGATCACCCGCCTCCGTCAATAGGGTATCATAATCATAACTGGTAATTGTTGGCTGTATCTTACCTTTATCATAGTTAGCCCCATTCATAAAGCCAAAGTTCGTACCACCATGGAACATATAAAAATTCACATGGCCATTTAAACGGATCATATCTTCAAAATGCTTTTGCGTATCTTTAGGATTCGTCGTATGATGTTCCTCACTCCAGTGATCAAACCAACCATTCCAGTACTCCATACACATAAGAGGACCTTTTTCATAGTGTTCCAGAACTTTAAAAGCCTGTTCAGTACGTGATCCAAAATTAGCCGTTTTATACACCTCATCTAAAGTACCGCCTTGTAACACACTGTGGTCCGGACCATCGGATGTAAATAACAATACATCTATACCGTGTCTAATATAACAAGCTTTCAAATACTGGAGATAAGCCTTGTCATTGCCGTAACTGCCATATTCGTTCTCAATTTGCATAGCAATAACAGGACCACCTTCCGTACACCCAAGTGGTCGTAGCATAGGTAACAGCTTATCATAATAAGCATCAATTTTTTCTAAATATAACGTATCATAGCATCTCAAGCGCATAGCTGGATATCTTAATAGCCAACTAGGCAAACCACCGCATTCCCATTCTGCACAGATATAAGGACTAGGTCTGATGATAACAAATAACCCTAACTCCCCAGCCAGTTTAATAAAACCTACCACATCTTTCATACCTTCAAAATCATAGACACCTTCTTGTGGCTCATGGATATTCCAAGGTACATACGTTTCAACAGTATTAAACCCACAAGCTTTAAGTTTCATCAATCGATCTTCCCAATATGCAGGTACTGTTCTAAAATAGTGGATAGCACCCGATATAATCTGCACTTGGTCTCCATTATAATAAAAAGCTTTATCCTTTATCTTAAATGTTGACATGTTCATTCCTCCTATACCTCTTCTATACCTTCTATTATAATCCGTTGTCCTGATAATCAAATAGATAATATCATTATTTTTTGTCTGATTCCGTCATATGCTCAACAGCCCTTTTATGCTATAATCAGGACATATGCAGTTATGAAAGGTGATTTTTATGAAGAAAACAGTTATCGTTGATTTGAACGATCTTAATCCATTTGTGCGCCAAGCAGGCTATCAAGGTAGTAGTCAATGGCCAAATCATAATCGTAAAATCTACGATCATGAGCTTTTCTATTGCGACAGCGGTAGAGCCCATATCATCATCGATGGTCAAAAACTCACTATTAAAAAAACACCCTTATTTTGATTAAACCAAATACGCCAACGACACTATCTTTTGATTATAACCATCCACCAACCATTTACTGGATACATTTTGATTTCTTATACATGGATGCCGACCCTCATATCGATGAATACCTTAGTATGAAAAGTAAAGATTTATATAGAAAACATCTTCTTGATGATACCCTGATACGACCACATATTATGTTTGAGAATGGTTTTGAATTTCCTGAATTTCTTATTGTGCAAGAACCTAAAAAGGTTAAAGCCTTATTTCTCAACATCATTAGAGCTTATAATGATAGAGACTTCTATTGGCAATTGGATTGTAAAATCAATATCCTAAAGCTTCTTAAACTCATATTACAGCAAACCTACACCACATCCATACCTGTTCATAACAACCCTAAGGATGTAACCGGCACTATCTTACATTATATAAAATACCATTATTTTGAAAAGATCACATTAGAAGAGCTTGCCCATTATGTGGGCCTTAGTAAAGACTATATTGGTAAGATTTTCAAATCTCAGGTAGGGCATAGTATCATTACCTACCTAAACGATTATAGAGTTCAAAAAGCTAAACACCTCCTACGACATACGGATTTATCCATCCAAGAAATCGCACTTATCGTTGGCTTTAATGATCAATATTATTTTAGTAAGCAAATGAAAAAGACAACCAGCTACTCACCATTACAGTGGCGCAAACGGCAAGGAAGTTTCTAGCCATTTGACGTAAGAATCACATCAGTATATAATAAATCCAATATCATGATAAGAAAAAGGAGAACCTTATGGAGATACACGTTTCATCTAAGAATCTAAAATTTTTTCAGTGTTTTTCCTCTGAAACGAAGCTAAAACTGATCGAACTACTATCCGTAGAGCCAAGAAACATTGGTGAACTTGCATCTCTACTTGGCGTTTCGTCAACTATTATTACACGACATATTAATGCTCTAGAAGATGCACATATTATAAAAAGTGAATTAAGTCCTGGTAAAAGAGGCTTACAAAAAAGATGTTCTCTAGCAATCAATGACATTTCACTCTTTTTTGATCCTAAGGAGAGAACAACGCTTCCAACATCATCCATATCTATCCCTATTGGTCAATATACCAACAATCATGTAACACCTACCTGTGGTATGGCATCTACAGAACAACTCATAGGCATTGTAGATGATCCGCGCTATTTTAGTAACCCAGAAAGGGTACATGCTAATTTACTTTGGTTTGGACAAGGTTTCGTAGAATATACCATACCTAGCTATATCTTCTCACAAAACAGTACCATGGAATCCATCATCATTTCATTAGAATTGTGTTCCGAGTTTCCCGACTACAAGCTGGATTACCCATCGGATATCTACTTTTATTTAGGTGATGTACCTCTTGGATTCTGGACAAGCCCTGGTGATTTTGGTGGTAAAAAAGGAATCTATACACCTAGTTGGTGGACTGGTGGGACAGAATATGGACTATTAAAAACCATTTGCATTAACCAAACAGGTACTTTTGTTGATGGCAATAAAATGTCGGATGTCACTCTAGACTCTTTAAATATTAACCCTAAACATAATTTAACCTTAAGAATAGCTGTACCAGATGATGCGGCAAACATAGGAGGTATCACTCTTTTTGGTAAAGGTTTTGGCAATTACGACCAAGATATTAATGTTCAAGTGAATTACAAAAGGTAATTTATTCTGCTCTTTTCTTATTGACTCACCAATATTTATATATTACAATATATGAATATTATAATTATCAGGAGGATTATCATGCGACAGAAATTGCGATTGACATTACAGATTATCATGTTGTTTGTTTTTGCTATGCTCATGTTTTTAGGAAAAGCACAGATATGGATGGGACTAATCCTTTTATCATTAATTTTGACTACTTTCTGGGGTCGATTTTATTGTGGTTGGATATGTCCTATGAATACTTTAATAAGACCTACTAGATGGTTATCTCGTAAACTTAATATTGAAAAAAAGGGCATACCTTCCTTATTTAAAACAAGAAAGCCTAAATATTTTATGTTTTTATTATTTTTAGGAGGATTAGGGTATACGATCTATACCATTAGCCAAGGTGATAAGTTCCCATTACCTTTGATTATTATTCCAATAGCTCTCATTAGTACTTTTTTTATTAATGAAGCCACATGGCATACATATCTTTGTCCATGGGGAACACTTTTTAGTTTCACTGGACGTTTTAGCAAGGGAAAAATAACATCAGGCAAATGCTCGGGGTGTTCCGTTTGTGCTAAAGCATGTCCTGCAGATGCTATTATCGTCGATGGTAAAAATGGTACTGTAAGTAATTCAACCAATTGTTTATTATGTTTCGAATGTGTCGACCAGTGTCCTATTCATACTTTAAAATATAAAAAATAATAATTAATAAAGAGAATGGCGGTTCAATGATCAAGGGGTTGTTGCATTAGCAAATAAAATTTGCTAATGCAACAATCCCTTATTACTATCCTTCCTTAGTTGTTTTTACTAAGTGACAAGTACTCTTGAAGTTAAAGCAACATCTAACTATTTTTGTAGCTTATAGCACTAATATAAATCCTTCTCATATAATATACCAAAATATTTAAAACACTCTTTAGTTGTTATACAACTAGAAGACGTAACTCGCAATCACTAAATGATTCAAGGAGGAAAAGATTGAATGAAACGGAAAACCGAGTTAACTGGGACTGTCATCTATCCAAACGACCCTGCGTATGAGGAAGCTCGTAAGAACTGGAACCCCTTTACAGATGCCTTTCCTATTGTTTTTGTATTTGCAC
>JMSU01000018.1_pt1 | contig 154436 bp, 118 predicted proteins | sample 179011 | NCBI WGS metagenome assembly JMSU01 (sample SAMN02769580, study PRJNA246767) | bioreactor metagenome | isolation source: Culture-1 Bioreactor ArsB derived from microbial biomass from the upper 2 cm... | place: Germany: Bremen | collected day 87 after inoculation
AAAGGCATGACTACAAGAGACATATCAACCCATCTAAAATCTGTTTACGGCGTTGAAGCATCTGCTGAAATGATTTCTAGAATGACTAATAAAGTGCTACCAATAGCTAAGGAATGGCAAAACAGACCCCTTACCGAAAAGTATGCCATCGTGTTTATGGATGCGATTCACTACAACGTTCGAGAAAATAATACCATTGTCAAGAAGGCTGTTTATATCGCTATCGGCATCAAGTTAGATGGCAAAAAAGAGGTTCTAGGGATGTGGATTGGCGGTAACGAAAGTGCTAAATATTGGTTAGGTGTACTGAACGAAATTAAAAATCGAGGTGTAAAAGATATTCTTATTATATCTGTCGATGGATTAAGTGGATTTGGTGATGCTATTCATGCGGTCTATCCTCAAACAGAGATACAAAGATGTATTGTACACCAGATTCGCTATTCAACAAGGTTCATTTCTTACAAGGATATCAAATCCTATATGAAGGATTTGAAGCTTGTCTATCAAGCTTTTACAGAAGATATTGCCCTACAACAGTTAGATGCATTAGAAGATAAATGGGGCAAGAAATATTCTAGTTCCATCAGCTCTTGGAGAAACAACTGGGCATCATTGTCTACGTATTTCAAGTATCCGCCAGAGCTTAGAAAAATGATCTATACAACAAATGCAATCGAAAATTTCAACAGGCAGTTAAGAAAAGTAACAAAGACAAAATCAATCTTTCCAACAGATGATTCCTTGTTTAAATCCCTTTACTTAGCGATGATGGATATCACAGCTAAGTGGAAAGGAAAGCCACGAGAATGGCCTAAAATCATGGAGCAGCTCTTCATTTATTTTGAGAATAGAATCTCAACGGCAGATTTCGATTAATAATAATAATGGCTGCCAACAGTTTTGTTGACAGCCTACTTCAGATGTGCAAAAATAAGTATAACTATATAAGCAAATTGTGAAGCCCCATTTACTCATGATTTTTTTATTGATCTAGAGGGTTTACACAAAAATATTTACACTCTCGTTTACCTAGTTCAATTAATTTGCTTATTTTAATATAATCTTATAATCCGTCTTTTAACATTAGCTTTGTATCAACTTTTGAGAGTAAGTTGACTATCTCTATTGATCCTAATTTCAACTAATGCATGTTATTTATTACAAAATAGTAGTAGTGTCAAGTAGCATATTATTGTCATTTTACAACTCCTCTCAAAATAGAATAAGCCTAAGTGAGTAACTGTCTTTGATTACTGCTTAGGCTATAGATAATTATTATCTTGATTACGATATTTACTTTATTTTGCTTTTATTACGGTTATAGGAATCATGTTGCTGACACAGTTCGCAAAATACACATTTAACGACGAACTCGAACGCGATGTTTCGCACTTATCTTCCCTCAACCATGCAGTCACTTATGATATGGTTCACTGTATTTCACTCATTTGCATTATTTATTTAATAAAATTACCCATCATATCAATTTATTTGTTTAAGCTCCCTCAGCTAATAGTGATTTATTACCACACTATGTAAAGTTTTTCAATCATTAGGTCCTGGCCTTGTTGGTATTTAATAAAGTATGTTCCTTGTAGTCAAATCACCTATTCCACATCTATAATTTGCGAAGTGTTTTCTATCATTTCTACATAGTCTTCAACATTGAAGTAAAGTATTGACCTAGTCTTGTATAATCCCCCAATTATAATAACCTTAGTGTTACCACCTAACTTTCTTTGTAACATGTCAGCATTTACTTGATCATTGTCAGTCATAGCTACAGAAAATATTGTTTGAGTATCTGTAGGTCTATTATCTTTGACAAACTTTAGTATCATTTCTTTGTTAATTTCTTCTACATCTTCTTTAAATATTGCATCAAGAATAAACGGAAATCTATGTATACCATCTGTTGAAGATATTAGTTTATTGAAAGCAAAATGATATGACATAACAGTTTTATGCAGTTCAACCCCTTGGGATGGGAATGATGTAATCCTATAAAGCTCATTATACCTAGCTTCTCTCAATTCCTTAACTTTCACTTCATCTATATAATGATCAAATATTTTTTTAAAAGTCTTCGTTTTTTTTAGTCTTATTTCTTCAACTTCCTTATCTGTTTTAAACGCTGATAAAGCTTTTATTAATCTCTCTTCTTCTGCAAGTAACATGGTTATTTTCACTAAAACTTTGTCTCCTAATTTTGATATAGCTTTAGTTTCTATCCAATCCCCATATGATACATTAAATTTCTGATATTCCTTTAACACCTCATAGCGTTGTTTAATTTCTTCTTGACATTTCTTTATCTTTTTTGATTGACTATTCTTTTTTGATTGAACATCCTTTATCTTCCCCGTATACTTTGCTTTTTGTTTTTGTGTATCACTTGCACTTTGATAATGTACATATATATCAGCAAGGTTAAAATCCAGTTTCCTGTTACAGGTTGGACATTCACCATCTATAGGGTTTTGTTTCCTATGATTTGTAGCAACTCTTCGAAGCACAGTCTTCCTTTGTTGTAGTAGCATCAATTGGTTACAAAGTTTTGTGTACTCCAATTCAAGTTTTTTAAGTTCTTCTTTTTTAACATTATAATCCTCAAGGTACTTATATGCTTCTGCGGTATATTCTTCATCAATCAAATACGAAGAACTTAGTGTAGTATCTTCATTTTTAAGAGTTTGAAAAAACTTAAGCTCTGACCTTGTGTGCTCAAGCTTTTTCTCAATATCAGTTTTCTTTACTCTATCTTCTGGAGACACAATTCCAAGGTAGTAGTCCAAGTAATCATCCTTAAAGTTCTTGTAATAATCTAAATTGCTAAATGATTTCCTTAGATAAACCCATCCTACAGACTGCGCTACAAAATAAGGTAAAAACATTGTTTCAATAGGCGCTTCTTTTAATTCACCTTTATGCTCCAACTTCAGGTTAAACCCAAACAACTCACTAATATATCGTTTCAGTTCAATATGCTCAACAGAAGAATCGCCATCAATTCCATTATACCTACGCTTTGAGTATCCATCCTTAATGACTATGATAGAATTGTCTCTTACGAAAGTAACTGTACGTTGTCCATCTAAACCAGTAATCTTACAATCTAATCTCAGAGTGACATTCTCATCTAATAAGTCATTAAGTAGGTTTTTATTGTCGTTAATACCAATGGTATATAACAAACATTGTAAAAGAGTACTCTTACCTGACGTATTCCTCCCTACAACAACATTCATACCACTAGAAAAATCTGTATAAAAACACTTTTCAGCTATTTCTGAATATACAAAGAAACTCATGAACTCTAATCCCTTTTTCATCATTATCCCCTCGCCTTACTGTATGCAGCAAATATCGCTGCTTTTATAACTCTATCACTTAAACCTGAATGTTCTTTTGCTTTAAAAACTTCATATAATTTTACCACACATTCAGCTTCTGAATACACTTCATTCTCTATATGCATATTATTTTCAACAAACTTTAATATCTTTTGATGTTCTGATTGAGTTTTATCCTTAAAGAAATCAATACTGTCATTGTAATCAGCTTCAAAAGCATCTTTTTCTCCCATACTAATCTTAAGATCCACCATAAGATTACTCCTTATCTCTCGCCAAAAGTTGTATGCTATTGCATGATCAGTCAATATACCAAAAGCATGGTTGATTTCTTCTGATGTAATTCTCTTGTCAGGATCTAAAAAATTAACAACTCCACCTTTGTTAAATGTGTTCTCAACATCTCTAAAAAGAAGTAATAGGGTTTCAACAGCTGATTTATGATCATGTATTCTTTCTCCAAAAACATCATTACACTTACCAACAAGTGTATGCTTTTGAGCTTTGCATGTTTGAGGTAAGTCTATAAACTCAAACATAAGATTCTCAAGTTCTTTAATTTCATCTATCTTTTCTATCAATAATCTTTCAAAAAATTTTTGCTGTATCTCTTTATGGAGAGAAACAAAAGTAACACGTGGATTTGCTTCATTCACACGTTTAGATATCGTTATATTTTTAGGCTTGCCTCCATCAGGATTCTTTATCTTGGTTTCTAATTTCATGTTCTTATTACTCATAAAAGACAAACTATGTTTATAACCATCAGTTCTAATATAGCTGCTACTACTCAACGCCTTACCCACTCCAACTACTTTTTTTACTATCTCGATAAAGTCTTCATCAACTGTCCATTGAGTTTGAGCTTTCTTAACTTGATAAGCTTGAGTTTTACCAATAAATCCATTCTCCATAAAACAAAAGACTAAATCGTCATAATGCTCAATGCAAACAAAATAATCCATATTCTTAAGCTTGTTGTAGTTATCTAATAACAGGTATAATGCACAGTGTTTTTGTAGCTCAAAACCACCTGCAGCATGAATTCCTGCATTTACTGCTTGATCAGACATAGAACCCCTCTTATCTTTATGGTATATAACTGTTATTATTATAATCCAATTATTTTCAATCCTCAAAACGATTATACCACAACTATATACTATATCAAGATATTATCTAAAAATCACTATACAATCAATATTTTGTGCAAACTCCATTTATAAATACGAAAATGATAGCAAATTTCACAGTTCTTTGCATTACAATCAACTTCAATCTGAACAAAACGCCTCTACTATATATTAAAATACTATAGCTTTATTCCAGTCCTTAATATGCATCTTAAATGTAACAAGTGTGACATCACGTAAACAGTCGTATAACACACCATTTCTAGCGGTTTAACAATAGTTCTCATGCTATGAAATATGATCCAATTACTCATTCAGTATTAAATGAAGTACACAGTCTTACTCATAAAACATAACAAATCTCCTGCATATTCACTTCACTTAACTTCTTCCACCTCTATTATTAGTATATCCTATCTAGATCTTTAACTGTATGTTTAATTCGCTCTATATCCTTATTCTTATTAAATTTTCTAACTTTCAAAACATACTTATTAATCATTGTCATTGTCCATCAACTCAATTTAAATTATAACTCCGAACTTATGTTCGTGTCAACAAAAAAAGCCTAGACTATTGTCTTGACTCACTTATTTATTGATATTTATTCTCATTGTTATATTTTACTTTTCCAAAAGATTATATGTTCAGATTCTCAATATTCATTCTGCCTAATCCATAATATATTGACGGCAATTTGACGCCGAACTGCCGACAACATGACACCAAAATCTGCACCTAATCGCCACTACTAGCTACTACCTGACAATTTGCCTCCGCAAAACAATAACGCCCCTAAAACTTTATATTTCACAAGGTTCACCAAAGACATTCTTCTTCAATCAAACGGAGAGAGAGGGATTTGAACCCTCGGTGCGGTTGTGCCGCACAGCGGTTTTCGAGACCACCACCTTAAGCCACTCGGACATCTCTCCAGAAATCTATTCTTTTGTATTATACCACTATATAATGTAAAAGAAAAGATACCTCGTATGGATTATTCAACTGCTGAAATTATATATCTTTTTATTTATGTTTTGCTCGATATTCGTTAGAATAGCACTATCTATCACTAAGATACCTAATGTGGTATAATAAAACAAATTATTAATTGGAGGATTGAGTATGAATAAAAAATTAAGCTTGATCGCATTGATCCTATCAAGTCTGTTTATGTTGGTTGCTTGTAGCAATCAATCTAAAAAACCAGTAGATTTAAACGATTTTTTGATTGATGAAGGAGTGGCTTTAACCTGTGATATGGAGGATTTAGCCGGAAGCGAAGGGTATTTATCTCTTATGACAGTTTCTGAAACTATTAGACAAATTATTGATAAAATGGCGTCCCAAGACTATAGCATACCAGAGAACGCATATCTAATAAAATTTCCAGATGATATTTTGTTTCGAGTTATGCGGTCCTTTTCAGAAGAGGTACATATACCTAACGATGTTATGGAAAAACTCAAACACAAGATAAATGGTTCTATGTTTGCAAATATAATAAACGTAAGTTATGGTAGTGAAATTATTGCGGCAACAGCTATGACAACTTGGGGAAAATCATATATAGAGCCAAGTGGATGGTCTGATAACATGTTATTATTACTTGAATATCCTGGTGATTTTTCTTGTATTGCATCATTTGTACAATCAGGAGACGGTGTCATTAGCGGTTCTTCTGCTTTTGTTAAAAATGGTGATAAAGATATTCTGACATTATTCGATGAATATTTAGGTATAGCAGACATGGAATATGACCACTATTCAAAAAGCCAGTTACAGGATTTACTTACCAATTAACACTTTTGTATAAATAAGGATAGTGTAAATCATATTTTCCTATTAACACCACCATTGTTGAAACACTTCATCTATTACTGACACATTGATTTTGCAAAAAATATAAAATAACTCAACTTTGCCTCCCAACAATCAAAAAGATTTTGATGTATCCTGGAAAAGTTGAGTTATTAGCTATTCACTAATTAAAATTCTTGGTGATACTTTTTCTATTCTCCTTGATGCCAAAAATGATACTGAAAATGCAACTATTGCTAGTATTCCTATAGGTAAGACTGCATTAATCCAATTAAAACCTATATTTATTTCACCAATTCCAATTGACTTAAGCATTAATTGGATTAAGTTAGCTCCACAAATGCTATATAGAACACTGCCTATTAAAGCTCCTATACAAGTAACCAACCCAAATCGAGCTGCAAATTGTAGTCGCATTTGTAACGTGCCATAACCAAGTGTTTTGTATACCCCTAACTCATTATTTTCTTTGTGTATGACGATAAAGGCGAGTAGCATTGTAATGATGCTCGTTATAAGAGAAACCAATATGAATATACCTAAAGCAACTGCTGACAATATATTCTTGATTGAAACAATTGCGTTGCTTGCATAATCACTTCTATAAATATCGACTCCACTTCCATCACTTTCGTATTTTTCTTCTAATTCTTTCACAATTCTATCAAGGTCTAACGATTGGTCAATAAATAATTCTCCATTGCTTATTTGTGCTGTTTTGTCAATACGTTTCAGCCCACTAAATGGTAGGTACATATTTTTTCCCATATTATTAATATTTTGGTGATACCCTGTGATGATGAATTTTAATTTTTTCTCACCGCTTACATCCGATATAATAAGTGTGTCACCAATTTTCTTATGAAAATAGTCTGCTAAGGTTTTAGTCAACGATACCTCATTATCATATTTGGGAAATCTTCCTTTTATAGGCTTGAGATCGCTCTTTTCAAAATCTTTACTTATGGTTGTTAGGATACTTTCTGAACCAATAGATAAATTATGATAAGTTTTCAAGTTACTATAGTGGACAGTATACTTAGCAGATACTTCTTTAATAATATTCTCGATCACTTCTTCATCGTCTGCTTTTATTTCAACATTTGTGTTTTCATATCCAAAGATTCGATAGGTTGTTCTTAAATCACTAAATGAGCTGACCATGATTAAGGTCATTCCAGTAACTAAAGTTAGGATCATGGTAATAATCATTAACATCATATACTGATTCATTTTTGTTAATAATTGTTTTAACCCCATCCGTATATTCAACGGTAATATTGAGAGCTTTCTCAAAGGAATATTGACATAGGCATTAAAATAGATATCCCCTTCTCCTCCCGAAATAGCTTCGACTGGTGTTATTTTCATTACTTTACGGGATGTCACAAAGACGAGTAAATTAATGACTACCAGTAAGATAACAAGGACAATACTCATCATTATAACAGTAGGAAAACCAAACCATACTAACCCTGTTGGTGCAAGTGCAACATTTCCAATATAAGGTATAATGATAATACTTATCCCTGCTCCCAACATAGTTCCAATAAATGATAAGGCAGAAAACTGTAGTATAATTGTCATCAGAATCTGAGAAGATGAAAACCCTAAAGCTTTTAGAATACCAATATTCGTAAAATCTGTTTCAATAGCTGAGTTAATAGCACTTCTAATAACCAATACAATAATTAAAAACAATAAAATAGAAAAAGCTATCATAACAGCTAAGATTAAATTTGTTCCAAACAATGTTCCTGACTTAATTAGTTCAATAGAATATGAATCATTCATTGGAACATCATTATACGCATAGAAATCTTCATTTATCTCTTTTGTATTCTTAATATATTGGTCTTTAACGACCATACCTAAAAAGTACTTTTCCGTTAATTTATCAGATTCAACATGGTTTTGCTTAAGCATTTCATTAAGTCTATTACTATTTAAAACAGCAGATTTCAGTGAAATCATATCACTGCCAAGTATAGGATCAACATAAAAACTATCGATGACGAAAGTTAACTCTGTATTACCCATAAAAATATTAAATGTATCACCTTCCGTTAGATGATAGGTATTATGATAATACATGGGTAGAGCTATCTCATCATACGCCAAGTTCAGGTCAATCAATTTGCCATTTTTATTCATATACATTTCTGTATCAGGATATATGTAAATTTCCGGTTCAAGTTTACCTCTATTTGCAAAATCATAATCTTTATCCTTTAGAATGATTATATGTTCGGCTTTTACTTCTTTTATACGTGTATCCTCTTCAAACCACTTTTTAAAACCACTAATTTTCTCACCATATAGTGGATTAAAATAATATTGAATATGAATAGCATTGGTCTTTGCATGTGTCTCATCATAGATCTGAGACGCTCTTTGCATCATTGATATCCCTATGTTTAACAATATCGCAATCATAAATACTAACAAAAAAATAGATATGGAATAAACCTTACGTTTTTTTATCCCTGCCCATACAACTTTTAAAATAGCCATACTACCACCCCTTTGCTTCTAGGAAAGCTAAGATCTGGCGTTCCCTATATTTTTCTTGTTCAGGTGTGTAAGGCTCCAGTGTCATCTCTCCATTTACCTGCCCATCATGTAAATAGATAATTCTTGTTGCTCTTGTGGCAGCTTTCACATCATGTGTGACCATGAGTATGTTTTGCCCATCATTATTAAGCTCTGATAATAAATTAAGAACACGTCTACCGGTCTTGGAGTTCAGCGCACCTGTAGGTTCATCCGTAAATATCATTTTAGGTGAATTAATTAATGCCCTTGCTATGGCAGCCCTCTGGCATTGCCCTCCCGAAACCCTAGAGGGAAGTCTATCTTTCTCTTCAAATACATCCACTCTCTTAAGAAGTTCTTCCGCTTTCTTATGTACTTCTTTTGGACTTCTATTTTTCATAAGGTAACCCGACACACATATATTTTCAAAAAGGGTTAAATTGGATACCAAATGCATCTGTTGAAAAACAAATCCTACATTGCTTCGACGCATAACTGCTAATTCTTTTTCCTTCATTTTTTCTATAGCATGTCCATTCAAGATAATCTCACCAAAAGTAGGTCGATCCATACCACTTAATGCATAGAGCAAAGTGGATTTTCCTGATCCTGAATTCCCCATGACCACTGTGAAATCCTTATCGTATATTTCTAGATCGATATTTCGAAGCACATGATTTTGAATACCGCCATTGGCAAAGCTTTTTGTTAAATTTTTAGTCTTAATGATAACCATAATGTACATCTCCTTATAAACCATTCTATATAGGCTCTTATTGTATCTTCATAATAGCTTATAGGTGTTTAAAAAGTCTTTAACCCATTTCTTAAATTTTTCTTAAACACTTCATACCAATTGTGACTTCAAAACCATTTTGATTTCTGCATCGTACATATCCATCTGTTTTTTCCATAATATAGTTAACAATATATAAACCAAGTCCTGTCCCTGGTATTTTTAATTTATCTGTATTTTTACCTCTATAAAACTTATCAAATAAAAATGGTAGATCTTCTGGTAATACACCATCCCCATTATCTCTAAATGTGCATTCTAGGTACCCATCTTTTAGCAAAAAACTCACGTATATATCACTATTTTTCGCATATTTGGCTGAGTTGGATAAAATGTTATTAAAAATTTGTGCTAAGCGTATCTTATCTGTGACAATACATGTTAAGGGTAAAGCATCCATAACTTTTAGTTTACCATCATATTGAATGTACAAGGGTAATAGAATTTCTTCTAAGACCTCTTTGGACTCATATGCCTTTATATCAAAGGCTAATTTTTCCATGTCTGAGATAGCATGTAAAAATAGATCATCCGTCAAGGTGGTTATTTCATCAGCTTTCTTCATAATGACGCCTAGATATTTCTCTTTCCGTTCTTCTGTGATATGTACACCACCTGATAACCCCTCTGCATATGCTCTGATTGAAGCCACTGGTGTTTTGATATCATGGGATAGCGTCGCAATTAATGTCTTTTTTGCATCAATAGACGCTTCCTCCCTTTCTTTAGACATTTTTAACTCGTTTCGCATAATGTCAAATGCTTTTGTAAAGGCACCAAATATATTTTTCCGTTGTATCGTCAACGATATATCAAATCTGCCTTCTGCAATGAGTTTTGCAAAATCCTCAAGATTTTTAAAGGGTTTTAAAATCCGCTTATGCAAATATAGAAATACAAGCATTAAAAAAATCAACATGATAAATCCTGCCGTCAGAATATAGATAATCATTTTATTCCCAGCCTGCTCTAAATCTGTTGATTCTACTAATGCTTGTATAATATTACTTTCTACTATTTTATTTAATTGGTCCATAGACTCTTTATTGTATTCCGTAATCTCTATATCCTTGGCTATATGTTTTATTTCATTTAGTGTCACTTGAACATAACCAACCTTTTCTTCTACAACCTCATTACTAAACTGCTTTTTAATAGTTATAACAAAAAATAAGGTCAAACCCATGATGACACACATGCATAGAAAAAAGACCGTTCTCATTTTATATTTCATGACATCACTCCTTACATCGATACTTTATTCAAAAATATAGCCTTTGCCCCATACCGTTTTTATTAACTGAGGTGTTGAAGGGTTGATTTCAATTTTTTCTCTTAACCAACGTATATGGACAGATATGGTACTTATCTCTCCTATACTGTCTTCTCCCCAAATTTTATTATAGAGCATTTCTTTTGTGATCACTTTTCCTTTATTTTTAATCAGATACACTAATATATCAAATTCTTTCACCGTCATCACTTTTAATGTACCTGCAACATATGCTTTACGTCCCTTGAAATCAACTTTTAGTTCATCCTGCTCAAAATAATCTTGCTCTTGGTTTCTTGCCATGCTATACCACCTACGCATATTCGCTCTAATTCTTGACTGCAATTCATCAAGAGAATATGGCTTTGGCATATAGTCATCTCCACCAATATCAAGACCTGTGATGCGATCGGTGTGACTTGTTCTAGCGCTTATAAATATGATAGGAATATTTGACTCTGTACGAATGGTTTTACAAAAATCAAAGCCTAATCCATCGGGTAGATTAATATCTAAAATGATCAATTTAAATGTCATATTTTCCATTGCTCGATTAGCTTGTTTAATGGAGTGTGCAATCTCTACACTATATCCATGATCCGTTAAATAATCATAGGTTATTTCCGACAGGTCAAAATCATCATCAATTAATAATAAATCCTTTTCCATTATAAGACACTCCTTTACATCCTAATATATAGTCCATGCTTACAAAAGCATTATTTTTTTGCATCAAAAAAGACCCAAAGATTAATCTTCAGGCCTAAATGATTTCAAACTAGATTACCATAATATTTTCAGCTTGAGGACCTTTGTCTCCATCAACTACGTCGAAAGATACTTTTTGTCCTTCTTCTAAAGTTTTGAAACCGTCTCTTTGAATTTGTGAGTAATGAGCGAAAACGTCATTTCCTTCATCTGATGTAATGAATCCAAATCCTTTGTCTGAGTTAAACCATTTTACTGTACCAGTCATTCTTCTTACCTCCGAAATTTTACTTCCTTATATCACTTGTAAATAATTCATCTCATCAATAAAAATTCAATGGTTATCTAAACTTTAGATAATTCTTCTTTTTATTCTTTTGATAATTTTTTACTTATAATGCAAGGTTCTCTTTAATCATATAGTATTTTAGAAAAATTGCAAGGGTTTTTTTAATTTTTTTTAATTTTTTTTAATCAAACCCTAATCTTACCAAATTTTAACATAAAATGCACTATATTATTCTGTCTTTTTTCCTTTTATTAATATAATGGCGCTAAATTCTATCAATGACACCTGTATTTTCCCATGTTTTACCTCATAAGAAACTGACCTTGTTGTGTGATCTGAAGCAGTTGTTAATAAAATCTGTTCCATGACGGCACCATCTTCTACACCAATTTGCCAAACAGGAATATCAAATGTTCGTGGTTGGTCGTTATTATTAACAGCAACAACCAGTTCATATTGATCATCGAATCGTCCAAAACTAATAATACCATAATCACCATAGAGATATTTCAGGGAACCTGTTTTTAGGGCCGAATACGTTTTATGGATACGAATAAGCTCTTTGTGAGTGTTAAGTAGCTCCATATCTTCCCTTCCCCATGGATAGGTTCTTCGATTATCAGGGTCTGTCCAACCACAAACGCCTACTTCATCACCATAGTAGATAGTCGGTGCACCTGGCCATGTCATCTGAATAACCACAGCTTCCTTCATAATGCCCTTATTAATGCCTTCATTTGCTTTTTCTGGTCCGTGGGTACCTGTTCTACCAACTTGACGGTTAGTACGTGTTAAAAACCGAGAATGATCATGATTAGACAGTTCATTCATGGATGTTAATTGAGACCCTATCAAAAAACTCTGCATATGATGGGTCATACAATCAAAGAAAGCTCCATGATTATTAAGAAGTTCTTCTTTATATTCATCACTATGCTTCTCAAGACCTGTGAGAAACCATGTTACTGGCTCCATAAAGGCGTCATAATTCATGATGGTATCCCATTGATCACCAATCAACCAATCTCTTGCATCTTCGTAATGCTCAGCTAAGATTATGGCTTCTTTATTAGCTGATTTAACGGACTTACGAAAATCACGCCAAAATTGATGGTTAAAGTCTTTGGTATAACCAAGATCAGCCGCTACATCAAGGCGCCATCCATCGGCATTAAAAGGTGGTCCAACCCATTTCTTAGCAATATTCATAATGTATTCATAGAGCTTGGTTGAACCTTCGTAATTAAGCTTAGGTAATGTCTCATAACCCCACCAACCATCATAGTTTTTGTTATCAGGCCAACCATTCTCTTGTTGAAAATGAAAAAATGTTTGGTAAGGGCTTTCTCCTGTTTCAAAAGCTCCTGCATCGTAATCCTCTTGATGTTTATAAAGTTTTTCTCGATCTAACCATTTATTAAATGATCCACAGTGGTTGAATACACCATCTAAGATGATTCGCATACCTCTTTCGTGGACTTTCTCGATTAATATTCTAAGTAGGTCATTACTCGCTTCAAGATTCTCTTTATTAGCTGTTCTTTGAATATATTTTTTAGCCTCTTCATTAACGGCATTTTTTTCCAAAAGAACATCGCCGCCATCTTTGATAATGCATCCAAAGTGAGGATCCACATAGTCATAATCTTGGGTATCATATTTATGATTAGAAGGGGACACAAAAACAGGGTTAAGGTATAATACTTCCGCACCTAAGCCTTGAATGTAGTCCAATTTCTCGATAATCCCTTGAATGTCCCCACCATAGAAATCCCGTACACTATCTGCAGCAGGATAAGCATTCCAATCGGATATTTTCCTTGCCAAACCGCCTACGTAATAATATTCCCCATCCACCACATCATTGGATGGGTTACCATTGTAAAAGCGATCCACAAAAATCTGATAGTAAACAGCACCTTTTGCCCAATCAGGTGTTTTGAACCCAGGTGCTATACGAAAATGAAAGTAGTCATTAGGCTCTCTAGAGACACCTTGCTTATTGTAGAAGCAGGTAAATAAACCTGTATGCAATTCAAAATAATAGGTAACATGTTGATCTTGCAACAAGATAACACCTTGGTAATAATCAAATAAACCTTCTGACGTATCTAGATACATCTTAACTCGCGTATCACCGTAGATAAGATAAGCCTCATCCACATTATCTTTTTTGGTTCGTAGACGAATAGTGACTGATTCATTGGGTTGTGGTTCAGGAGGTATACGATACATCTTCGTTCCATCACAAAATACTGCTCCCTGCTCTAATATAGGTTGTCTAGTTCGTCCATAAATAAGTAGCTTTTGAGATAATGATAGTCTATCCCATTCCAGTGGTTTCATGAGTTAACCTCCTTCAAATCAAGTCTTTTTGTTGGTCTTTTGCATAATCATACCCCCATCCATAGAGATGATGGATACGGTCGTTATACTTTGCAAATGCTTCTTTCGTGGATTGAAAGACATCCGTTGTGATATAGACAGGTACGTCGTTTCTAGTTCTATTTGCGATTTCAATGACTTTCTTTTTCTTTGCATTTAAAATCAGGGTTATGGAATGATTTCTCTTAGATAAACAGCTTTTATAATAGGCTCTCACTTTATCACCTCAATATACTATATTCCCTATATGGATAAGTTATACAAGTTGTTGTCTTTTTTTCTTATTGCGAAAATGAAAGATGATGTAGATCACACCTGGTATAAGTAAAATGTTCAATACTACTAAAAAATTACAAATATCTAAGATTTTTCGAAATCTAAACAAGTTATAATTAAATACATAAGCAAGTATATAGACAATGCCTGAAACAATGTATTTTAAGTAAGGACGGTACCATTTTAACTGTTCTAGCATGATAAAAATCGATTTGAACAGGACTACATATCGAACCAACCACCCTAGCATAATCTGTAAAATAACGAATAACTCACCTACACCAAGTAGATTATTATCTTCAATTAACTGAGTCTGAAATAGACTAGGGTAGGTCATCCTGATGATTCTATCCGACTGAAAGGTGGCAATCTGTCCAGTAACAGATACAAAGATTAGCTGAATAACAAAAATTAAGGATATGATCACACCTTTATGAATCTTATCTTTTACATGAATACGGTCTAGATAGATGAATGATAGAACGTAGTAACTCAAGCCTCCTAAAAACCGTAGAGTAGAGATCATATAATCCCCATAGGATTTCTGAAAAACTGGAAGCATTCTGGAATAATTCTTGTATTTAAAAGTCAGTATGGATAGATTAATACCAAAAAAAGCAATGATGAGTACTGTTATCATAATGGTTAATATAACACTCTTGCTCCCCCTACCACCCACTAATAGACCCGTACCCACAATAAACAAAAGACTATACCATATGGGCGTCTCTAATAATAAATTGGTATGCAGCAGGCTTGTAATTACAGCTGCCGTTTCTGTTAAGGCTATCAAGATGGTTAACATAAGATAGACCAAAAAAACTTTTCCTATCAAATTACCCAAGGCAACTTGATAAATTTCACTGATATTATAACAATTATTTTTCGTAAAGATTCGCATACTTATAAACACATATAGGCATAATATAATTGATGCAATAATAAGGGTAATCCATGATTCATTACCCGTTTCTTTTAAGTATATGGATGTATAGGTCTTAATAGGTACAACAACAAAAGCCGTTGCAATAAAAATATAGTGTTTCCAATTAAACTGATTCATAGCCACACTCCATTATATTTGATTAGTGATTGAATAGCTTATCTATATTCTTGCCCAAAAAACAAGGTATATTTCATATAGACGTTGAATTATTTTAAGTGGTTATATTCTCATTCAACACATGATAAAAGGGATGGTCTACCAAGGAGGGATTCTATGAAAGGCTCTTATGAAGAAATAAAAAATAGACTGGATAATAACTTCGATATTATCTATCGAAAAATAAAAGCTAACAAAGGCTTTATATACATTATATTTGTAGAATATCTCTGCAATGAGCAACTCATTGACCAAAGCGTTATTAACCCAATTCAATCATTAAAAAAACCCATTAACGATTTAAAAGCTATTATACCTCCAATATCTGCTTTTTCATTGATTCACTTAGAATCCATTGACTATACCATTATAAAAATACTATCAGGTGATATTGCTATCGTTTCAGATTTTGATGATGCGATCTATGTCATTAAATCATTCACAGATACGAAGCGCAATGTGACTATACCGCCTGTTGAAAATGTAACAAAAGGTCCACGAGAAGGTTTTAATGAAACCTTAAGAGATAACTTGGCACTTATAAGAAAGCGTATTGTTACACCAGATTTTAAAACAGAAAAATTCATATTGGGGAATAAGTCCAATACAACAGTGGTGCTGATGTTTTTGGAACATGTAGCCCCCCCGAAGCTTATAAAACATGTGCGTGATAAGTTAAAGGACTTGAATACCCCATTTATACTAGATAGCAATTATATTGGTGAGCAGTTCAAAAAAAACAAATCGTTTTTCCCAACGGAAGGTTATACGGAGAAGCCTGACATTGTAGCATCTAACATCTTTCAAGGAAAAGTAGCTGTTATGGTTGAAGGGTCACCGAGTGTGCTTCTTCTCCCTTATTTTTTCACTGAATCTTTTCAATCTCCTGATGATTATTACCTGAATCGATTTTATGCATCGGGCACACGTTTTCTTCGTTACCTTGCTTTTTTTGTGGCATTATGCATGCCTGGCATTTACATTGCACTGACCACCCATCATTTTGCCTTTATACCCCTTAGGTTTTTAATCCGGTTGACATCCTCAAGAGCTGGCATACCCTTACCTACCAGCTTAGAACTAGGTCTTATGATTTTCTTTTTTTTACTGGCTAGAGAGGCAGCCTTGCGTCTTCCACAGGCTATCGGACCCTCACTCAGTATCGTTGCAGGTCTGGTACTTGGTCAAACAACAGTAGAAGCTGGAGTTACGTCCCAGATTACAGTAGTTATTGCAGGAATTTACGCTATCTGTACTTTTATTAATACACGTTTTTACCCAGCAACTATCTACTGGAGCTATGTCCTTCTGATTGCCGCAACAGTATTTGGTTTTCCAGGTTACTATATCGCATTTATTTGTTGTATCTCCCATGTAACCAATTTAGAATCTGCTGGTTTTCCTTATCTATATCCATTTGCAACTAAAGCTGATTTTAATTACAAGGACATCGTTATTAGAGGCCAACTAAAAGATATCTCTAAGTCCCTATTTAAGGAGAAGAAAACATGAAAAAAGTCGTAATATGTCTTTCGTTATTATCCCTTATCCTATCTGGTTGCTATAACTATAAGGACATCGATACCATTGAATTTGTAACGGCTATTGTCATAGATGTTAATGAAGAAAATAAAGTTGTTCTCTATACAAGAGCAAATAAAGGCGTTCGTTCTATGAATGTGGCTCAAGAATCTCTTGAGATCATTCGATTTACAGAAGAAGGTGACACCCTTTTTGAGGCTGTTCGTAAAATGTCCTTATTCACAAGCTCTAAATTAAACTATACTCAAATGAGAGCGATTATGATGACTGAACGAGCCGCTGAAGCTGGCCTTGATTTTTTTATAGATTTTGTTGAACGAGACCAAGAGCTCAACTTAAGGTCGCGTCTCTTTATCTTTCGTGGTGAGCCTCTTGACATCATTAATCTTGATCTCACCCAAGAAGATTTTCTAGGACTTTACCTCTGGGATCTTACATTAAATGCAAAGTATATATCCCAAGCCGTCGATATGTCCCTTAATGAGCTTCTCAACGCAAGCTATAGCCCATCATCTACCTATTTACTACCGGTTGTAGAAATAATCCACACAGTTGGAACACCTCAATTAACTATTAATGACAGTATTGTTATGGAAAAATGGAATGCAGTTGGGGAATTATCAAAAGAGGACGTACTCTATTATAGTTTCTTAAATAACCGAGTCAAAAGTAGTATATTGAATATTCCAAACCCCCAAAATCTAAACTATAAAATAGCTTTTGAAGTCTTAAAAAGCAAAACCAAAACAAGTAGCACGTATAAAGAGGATACCTTGTATGTGACTAAAAAAATAGAATTAGCAGTGACTGTAGGGGACATACAAAAAGAATTGGATTTTACAAATGATGTGATTAAAACTCTTGAAAAAGAGTTAAGTGACAAAGTGACGAAAAACTGCACAGAATTATTTAATAAATATAAGAAAAAAAACATGGATATTATCAGCGCTAAGAATCTTAGTTACAAAAAATATCCAAGAATGGATTATGAAGATATTCTATCAAGAACGATACTTACTGTAGAAACGGATGTAACCATAAAAGGTTCATCTAATATTATCGACTATAAAATGTATTAAGTAGATTATAGAACCCCTAAAAAATAATATTTCAACTCTATTCTTATACTACGAAAAAGACAGCCTACCGATCGGCTGTCTTTTCATTTAAGGAGAAGGTATTTGTTCTTATGGGGTGTAGCAAAAACTTTATTTTATATATTGTATTGGGGGGTTTTACAAGAATAATTATATCATCGTTTTCAAATTAAGTGTGCATAAACTTCAATTAATTTACTGACTTTTATTAGCACTATTATACAACGTATTTTATGTCATTTATAGGAGCTCCTTAATTATCAACAAAACCCTTTTAAAAACAATGCTTGTTTTTGCACAGGCTAATTTTTCTAGATTTTTCGATACAAATCTTCTTCAAATATTTGCCTAACTTCTTCTATGTTCTTGGTCATGCCAAGAACCAGCATCAATTTAATACGAGCCTTCTGTCCCGACATGTTATCCCCTAGTATAACACCCATTTCTCGTAACATTCTTCCTCCACCTTCATATCCATAAGAGTCCAGTACACGCCCCTTTGCACAACGTGATACAATAACTACTGGAATCTGTGACTCAATAGCTCTTGCGATACCTTCCACCATAGTTGGCGGTACGTTTCCCCTACCTAAGGCTTCAATAACAATACCTTTATACCCTTGATCGACCAGATAATGAATAAATTCTGAGTCAAGTCCTGCTACCGCTTTTATAAGTCCAACTTTCTTTTCTAGACCAGCAGCTTCAATGACACTATGATTTTTTCGATTTCGATAGTAGATCACTTGATCTGAATCCACGATACCAAGAGGACCAAAATCCATGCTCTGGAAAGTATCCAAACTCAATGTATGGGTTTTGGTTACCTCATCAGCTGCATTCACTTGGTTGTTCATCACAACTAATACACCCTTGTCCAGAGATTCTTCTGAACACACTGTACAGATAGATGCAGATAGATTAGCAGGACCATCATAACCCAGCTCTGAACCATTGCGCATTGCACCTGTTATGACAACAGGCTTACGTGATTTCACAAGCATGTCTAAGAAATAGGCGGTTTCCTCTAACGTATCTGTACCATGGGTTATGACAACTCCAGCTATATCTTCTCGCTCTAAGAGCTTGTTTACTTCTCCTGCAAGATTATACATCATATCTGGACCGATATGAGGTCCTGGATAAGAACCATAATGCATCACTTCAATTTCAGCCATTTTCTCAATACCTGATACTTTGGATATGATCTCTTCATCCGTAAGTGCTGGTATAGCCGCCTTAAGCCTTTCATCCACTTTCATGGAAATGGTTCCTCCAGTAAAGATTAAAACTACTTTTTTCATGTTACCCCCACCCTTTCATATGCTCTTCATCTTGTCTTACTATGTTTGATTATGCATGACCTATTTACTTTTTATTTTTTTGCATATACCTAAGGAGATTATAACATGCACCTGTATGTTTTTGCATTATTTATTCCAAAATAAATCCACCATATTTTGTAAGGTTGTACTGGATGATAAATACTTCACATGCTGCCACTCTGGTGGAAATAATTCTCGGTAATAATTGAAACTAAATCGCTCGTCAATAAGTACCACAACACCTACGTCGTCGTTGGTTCTTATAACCCTACCAGCCGCTTGCATGACTTTATTCATGCCTGGGTACATATAGGCATATTGAAAGCCATTACCTGATCGATTATCAAAATGTTCCTTAATGAGATTTCTCTCTAAACAGATGGATGGTAACCCTACCCCTACAATAATGGCACCACTTAATTTCTCACCTTTTAAGTCAATACCTTCACCAAACATCCCCCCTAGTACAGCAAAAGCTACCAAGGTATGTTCTCGTTCTTCATGAAATGCTTGCAAAAAAGCTTCCTTGTCTTTCTCACTTAAACCTCGCTCTTGACGCATAACCATTATGGACTGGGCATCCACGCCTTCTATAAACCGCTCTGATACATCCTCCATGTATTGATAAGAAGGAAAGAATACCATGTAATTACCTTTTTTCCCACTTACTGTATACCGAATGGTGTCAACTACTTTGTCATAGGTCTGCTCTCTATTTTTATATTTTGTGGATACACTGTTATGAATTAGCAAACAGAGATTATCAGGCTCAAAAGGTGATTCTAAGGTTAATCCATAATTCTTCTCGTGGCCACCTAGTATCTTCACAAAATAATCCATAGGCGTAAGGGTAGCTGAGAATAATACAGCCGCTTTTGCATTATCCATGTAGGTTTTTAAGTTAAAGGAAGGATCAAGGCAATAGATCTTCATCCTTATTTCGTCCCCCAACTTTTCGTAATAAGTGACATACCGATCATCGTATAACTCAATCTTCTTCACAAAATCATAGGTATCAAAATAGAATTCTAACAATGCATCCATATGCTCCCAATCCGTTAATTGAGGAAATATCTTCTCTGTCCGATAGAGGACACCTCGAAGGAGGTCTACAAAATCCTCTGAGTAATATTCATCTACGACATAACCTTTGTCATCACAAGCATGACGTTTCTCTATCATAAACTGATTCATCTTATTTAAATAGCGATGCAGTATTTTATCTTTGTCTTTCACCTTCCTCTTAAGCTCAAGGATGGCTTTTTTGGACATAACCGCAGAATACATACTCCTAGCCCGGTCAACCAAGTTATGGGCTTCATCAATAAGAAAGATATATCTGCCATTCCCTTCTACAAAGAACCGTTTTAATACCGCACTAGGGTCAAAGGCATAGTTATAATCACAGATGACGCAGTCACAGAAAAGTGATACGTCTAGAGTCAGTTCATAAGGGCATACCTTATACCGCTCTGCATACTCAAGAATCACCTCTCGACTATAGTGATGGGTTGATTCTATCATGGCGGACAGAGCGTCATTAATCCGATCAAAATGCCCTTTAGCATAGGGGCAATACTCCCCGTCACATTTCTTCTCATTGTTCAGACAGACCTTATCTTTTGCAGTGATCATGACGCGTTTCATAATCAGTCCATGTTCTTCTAAGAGATTCATGGCTTTCTCTGCCACATCCCGTCCTATTGTTTTGGCTGTAAGATAGAAAATTTTCCCTGAATGCTGTGTTAAGGATTTGATAGCAGGAAATAATGTTGCCATGGTTTTACCAATACCTGTTGGCGCCCTAGCATATAATTTTTCTTCTTCTAAAATAACTTTATAGACACTTGTCACTAACTTTCGCTGCCCTCTGCGATAATCCCCAAAAGGGAATTTTAGGGCTTCTATACTCTGCTCTTTTATCTTATTGTATACAGCGATTTGTTTAGCAAAGGTTATATAGAGCTTTACCGTGTTTAGATAGAATTCTTCCAAAGCTTTTTTTGTGTATGTTTTTTGAAACTGTTTTATGGCATAGCTACCAAGCTCAACATAGGTCAGTTGAACCACAATTTCGTCTAAAGCATGCTCTTTTGCATACATATACGCATACATCTTCCCTTGCGCCCAATGAAGTGGATTATAATCCTCTTCGATATACGTTAAGTCTCTTCCAACGGACTTAATCTCATCAATAATAGGCAATTCCCCGTCTTCGATAATACCATCTACACGTCCACTAAGCTCAAGAGATATACCCTCCATGATCACTGAATCACTAATAGATACCTCTGCCTCATATCGATCATATTCTTTTGCAAACCGCTTCTGTATCTTCTGATGAGCTTTGATACCATCCACTGCCCGGCTAGAGCTGAGAAACACCGATTTAATATCACCAGACCTTAGGACAAATTCTATGAGTTCCCTTACGGATATACGTATTTCATGAGTAGCCATATCATACCTCTTCCTCAAACATTTGTTCGCACACTTATTATAACAATGTTTGGGTAGGTTGTATACACATTATCCAGAAGTTCTTATCTTATAACTAGACATAACTTCTATATAAAAGAAACCCGTTATAGCCAACTATAGGCATAACGGATTTCTGTTTATGAAACGTTGATTTATAGATTTGTTTATTATAGGGCATTTCTAAAAATCTCCATAATCTCATCATGTGTTGCTTGCTTAGGATTGGTTAATCCACAAGCATCTTTTAAAGCATTCTCAGTTAATGTAGGAAGGTCTTCTTCCTTGGTACCTAGTTCTCTAAGACCTGATGGTATATGAATGTCTTTTGATAGTATTCTAATAGCTTCTAGCGCCTTCTTAGCACCTTCTTCTGGTGATAATCCTTCTATTTTCACACCCATAGCTTCTGCTACATCTCTAAGACGCTCTGGCACAACCTGTTTATTATACTGTTGTACATGTGGTAATAAGATAGCGTTACATACTCCATGAGGTAAGTCATAGAAACCACCTAATTGATGAGCCATGGCGTGAACGTAGCCGAGACTTGCATTATTAAATGCCATACCAGCTAAGAATTCAGCATATGCCATGTTCGTTCTAGCTTCTTCATCATGACCATCTGCTACAGCTACTCTTAAGTTATCGGAAACCAATGTAATGGCTTTTAAGGCACATGCATCTGTGATTGGTGTAGCAGCAGTAGATACATAAGCTTCAATTGCATGGGTCAAGGCATCCATACCGGTTGCCGCAGTGAGTGACTTGGGCATATCCATCATAAGGGCTGGATCATTAACAGCTAGAATCGGTGTCACATGCTTATCCACAATAGCCATCTTAACATGCCTCTCTTCATCTGTGATGATACAAAAAATGGTCATCTCACTAGCTGTACCCGCTGTTGTATTGACAGCTACGAGGGGTAATTGTGGTTTCTCCGACTTATGAACACCTTCATAGTCCTTGATATTACCACCATTAGTTGCTACAAGAGCAATACCCTTAGCGCAATCATGTGGTGAGCCACCGCCAAAAGATATGACGAAATCACAGTTCTCAGCTTTTAATAGATTAACACCATCATGTACATTCGTTATTGTTGGGTTTGGTCTGGTCTCATCAAAGATAGCATAATCAACATGATTAGATTCAAGAATCGTTGTTAATTTTTTAACAAGTCCAATGTCATTTAGTACCTTATCTGTTACAATGAGAGCTTTCTTAAACCCATAACTCTTAATCATCTCCCCCGCATCAATAAGTGCATTCTTATCCATCACATTGATGGATGGCATATAAAATGTATAACTCATATCGTCACCTCTTATTCGTTTTTTGTGATCTTTATCTTATATTGCATTAAGTAATTAATTATTATATACTAATAATAGCTTATTTAATCTGATAAAATCTACCGATAATTTTTAAAAAATACCTAATTTTTTTTGGAGACTTTTTTGATACGTAATATGACATTTTTTTATCAAAAAACTTGGGTAACTAAGAAAGAGGTGCCCATATGTACTTCAATCAAGAATGGGAAAAATTTCATGGTCTAGAGACTGATTATGTAAAACTCTATTATTACGACTTTCACCCTGGTTATTCCGATACCTATCATTCTTATGCATATCACCGTATATGTACCATTATTGATGGTGAGAAGAGAGTACGTGTTGGTGATGAACAAGAAGACTTCATTTATAACAAGGACGAATATGTGTTATTATCCCCTCATTCTAATGTACATATGACTATGCCTATTCATACACAGGCATTAGTTCTAGAACTTAGCGATCATCTAATTGAAGATGTGACCCATAAGGTATCCACTCAATTAGATAGAGAAGTCACATTTAATCATTACGATTACCTTCGTGGTGAGATGTCTGGACTGATATATAACAGCCTTCATACCATTAATGATATGCGCCTGATTGACCAAGATGAGAAAGAGCAGCATTTTTTCATTGATCTAGCCGTACAGAAATTGACCTATGGGTTATTAAAAGAGAAAAAATCTAGAGAGTTCTTGATAAAGGATTATCATCACCCTATGCGACAGGCTCTTGATATGATTAAACATAACTATAACAAGGGTATCACTGTATCCGAGATTGCTTATAATTTATATATGTCTGTACCTAGTTTCAGCAATCAATTTAAACGCTATTTTGGTATTACCCCTAAACAATACCTTAATCGTTATAAGATAGAAAAGTCCAAGACCTTACTTCTTGAGAAAACCGTTAGCGAAGTAGCCTATATATTAGGTTATAGTAATGTATCTTCATTTATTGATGTATTTAAGAAGACAAGTGGTATGACACCAAAGAAATACCAACTTATAAAGCGTGGATTGGATAAACATTTGCTTATCTAGAAATTTTGTTCTGTACGCTCTATAATCTCATCTTGTAAAACCTTACTTAAGTTACAGAAATAATCACTATACCCTGCAACCCGTACAATAAGATCTCTGTACTCGTCTGGGTTTTCTTGTGCTTCTAATAATGTCTCTTTACGAATAACATTAAATTGTATATGGTGACCATCTAGCTTGAAGTAGGAGCGTACAAGACATGCTAAGTTATGAATGCCCTCTTCACCTTCAAGAAGGCTTGGGGGGAATTTCTGATTGAGTAATGTACCACCTGTAATCACATGATCCATCTTAGCAGCTGACTTAATTACCGCTGTTGGTCCGTTGGTGTCTGCTCCTTTGGATGGTGAGATACCATCTGCAAGAGGTTTATTCGCTAAACGACCATCAGGTGTCGCACCCATCACAGAACCAAAATACACGTGACATGTCGTTGGTAACATGTTGATACGATGCATACCACCCTTGCCATTAGGTCTACCTGTCACTTCGTCATAATAAGCATGGAATACGTCACTCATGATATCATCTGCATAATCATCATCATTACCATACTTAGGTGTTTTATTCGTCACTAAGTTTAAGATATCTTCATGCCCTTGAAAGTTCACTTTGGTTGCATCTAACAACTGGCACATGGTTAATTTCTTATGGTCATAAACATTATATTTTATAGAGGCTAACATATCCGTAATATTACCAATACCTACACCTTGGATATAGGATGTATTGTATCTGGCACCGCCTGCATTGTAGTCTTTTCCTTTTGTGATGCAATCATCTATAATAACAGATAAGAATGGTACAGGCATTCTTGTTGCATATAAACGCTCAATTACACGATTACCACGTACTTTGATATCAATAAAATGCTTTAATTGCTTCTTAAAAGCATCAAATAGGGCTTCATAATCATCAAAAGAAGTCGCCTCACCTGTTTGCAGACCTAATGTCTGACCTGTTATTGGATCAACCCCGTTATTAAGGGTTATTTCAAGAATCTTAGGTAAGTTCATATACCCTGTAAGAATATAAGCTTCTTTACCAAATGCACCTGTTTCAATACAGCCACTGTTACCACCATTTCTTGCATCTTCTATAGTCTTACCTGCGTGAAGCATCTCTTGAATAACCACATCTGTATTAAAGATGGAAGGTTGCCCCCATCCTTTTCTTACAATTTCAAGTGCTCTCTTAAGGAACTTCTGAGGCGTTTTCTTACTGATCTGAACATTAGAGCTTGGTTGTAATAATTTCATCTCATCGATAACATCTAACACCATATAACTGACATCATTTACACCATCCAACCCATTTTCTTGTAAGCCACCACTATTGATGTTAGCAAAATCTGTGTATGTACCACTCTCTTTTAACGTAATACCTACTTTCGGTGGCGCTGGCTGGTTATTGAATTTCACCCACAGACATTGAAGTAATTCTTGGGCTTGTTCACGGGTTAGTGTTCCTGCTTCTATCTCTTTTTCATAAAATGGGTAGAGATGTTGGTCTAAGCGTCCTGGATTAAAAGAATCCCATGGGTTTAGCTCAGAAATGACGCAAAGATGTACAAACCAGTACATTTGTAAAGCTTCTTCAAAAGTTCTTGGCGCATGAGCCGGTACATGATCACAGGTTTTGGCAATATGAAGTAATTCTTCTTTCCTTATAGGATCTTGCTCCTTTTCAGCCATCTTTCTAGCGTATTCACTGTATCGCTCACCAAGAATCATAATGGCATCGCAAGCAAGGCTCATGCCTTCCAGTTGATTTTTCTTATCAAGGGCTTTATCATCACCATGGAAATCAAGCTTTTCTATAGCTTCGCCTATTTCTTCTTTGAACCTTAAGAATCCTTTCTCGTATAGCTTACCATCAGCAACTGTATGTCCTGGACCTCTTTGCTCCATGAATTCTGTGAATACACCTGCTTGGTAACATGTATGCCACTCATCCGTCATATTGCCGATGATATGGTCACGCATAGAACGGTTCTCCCAATAAGGTATAATGATTTCTTTTTGTATTTTTTTTGCTTCTTCTGAGGTCTTAAAACAAATCTTCTCACGGTCATTCATGATCTGAAAATCTTGGACAGTATGGCAACATAATTCGGGGTAAGTAGGTGTTGCAGCAGGCTTCTCACCTCTTTCACCAACGATTAATTCGCCATCATTAATGCATAAAGCTTTATTAGCCATTAACTCTCTAAGGGCAAGCCCTCTAAGTACTGGTGTGGCTACACTTCCTTCATATTGTTTATAAACAGCATTAATGATCTGTGCTCTTTCCATGGAAATATAAGGTATAGCACTTACACTCTCTTCTCTTAATTTCTTAACACGTTCTGTCATCATTGTATTACCCTCCTATCTTAACTTGTATCCCAGCCTCTTCAAAAGATTTAGCTACCTGGTTCATACGCTGGTCTGTTGGTCTTTCCATGCCTGTCAATGGATACGTTAGATTTAGTCTTTTATACTTATCCATTCCCAACTTGTGATATGGTAGTAAATTAACTAGTATGATATGCAGCTTTGATATAAAATCAATGCTGTCCCTAATATGTTCTTTATCATCATTAATACCTTTAATAATTGGCATTCTAATATTAATATTAGCGCCTGCTTCCGATAACTTCGTAAGACACTCAAGAATCTCCTTATTAGATATACCAACGTATTTCCTGTGTTTCTCATCATCCATGAGCTTAAGGTCAAATAGAAATATATCCACTTTATCCATAATTTTTTGGAAGTCTGCCCATGTACCATAACCACTCACATCTACAGCAGTATGTATACCTTTTTCTTTACAAGCTGCTAAGACCTGATTCAAAAAGTCTACTTGGACCATAGGTTCACCTCCTGAGAAAGTGACACCTCCCCCAGATTCCTCATAGAATATTGCATCCTTCTCTATTTCTTTCATGAGTTCAGAAACCGTTATATCTCGCCCAACATACTCAAGAGCATTGTGGGGGCAAAAATCGGTACAAATGCCGCAATGGTTACAGGTCTCTTCATCTATGGTTACATAGTTATCCTCTATGGTTATTGCTGATTGAGGGCATCTCTCTTGGCATATACCACATGGTACACACCTTTCCTCAACATACATAATTTGATGTTTACATTTTTGACTCTCGGGGTTATGACACCACCAACATCTCAAAGGACATCCTTTGAAAAATACGGTTGTTCGTATTCCTGGACCATCGTGAACAGCGTATTTCTGTATATTCATTATGGTACCCATCATATGCCATCACTTCCTCATTTAATCTAGGTATATCTATTGTTATTTTTATTAGTCCATGATACTATCTTATTCTATTATAAAGACGTTTTTTTGTAATGTCTAGTGAAATCATCCATATATATTTACAATATGCCATCATATTATAAACATGAAATTTTGTAAGATATTCTTTGATTTTGAACGTATTAATGATATACTATATGAAATTAATCAACATCTATATTTGCATTCAATTAGGATGCTATCATAGATAAAATAATCAGAATGAATCATGAAATTTGGAAAGAGAGATGACCTATGCGCATATTAGTGGATGGCGACGCTTGCCCCGTAAAAGAGATTATTATCCGAGTTGCTAAGGCTCATAAGGTACCGGTAGATATGTATATTGATTCCTCCCATTATTTTCAGGATGACTATTGCAAGACCATTATTATTGGTAAAGGAAAAGATGCTGTGGATTTTGCATTAATTAGTAAAGCTGCTAAAGGCGATATTATCATAACAGGTGACTATGGCGTTGCAACCATGGCGCTGAGCAAAGGTGCTCATTGCATTCATCCTAATGGGTTTATCTATTCTAACGATAATATGGATCGATTACTCATGGAAAGACATCTATCTGCTAAGGCAAGAAAAGCCAAAAAATCTTATACGAAGATGAAGAAGAGAAGCGTGGAGCAGGATATTAAGTTTGAGAAAAATTTTATAAAATTAGTAGAAAAAAATCATCCTGACCTGTAGGGGTAGGATGATTTTTCACATTTAAAAACCGCTGAATAATTATTATTCAGCGGTTGGATTTATTAATCTTATTCTTCTATCTTCTCTTCTTCTATTTTAGGTTCTTCTGGAGCTAAATCAACTTGTGCTGTTACTTCAGCAACCTGAATACTCTCTTTCGCTTGCTTAGGTTCATCACCAAATAATTGACCAAACTCATCACCATTAATCTTTTCTTTCTTTAAGAGAAGTTCAGCCGTTTTATGGAGAATATCCATATTCTTTTCGAGGACATGCATAGCTTCATCAAAACATGAGTTAACAAGTCGTTTGATTTCGCTATCAATAAGTCCTGCAATATTTTCTCCATAATTTCTTGTGTGACCCCAGTCACGACCGATAAACACATCATCACTATCGTTTCCAAATTGAATTGGACCAAGTACATCACTCATACCATAGCGTACAACCATGTTTCTAGCGATTCCAGTGGCTCTTTCAATATCATTAGAAGCTCCTGTTGTAATATCATCAAGAATAAGCTTTTCAGCGGCTCTACCACCAAGTAAGGATACTATTTCTTGTTCCATTTTCTTCTTGGTTAAATACATAGTATCTTTTGAAGGTAATGGCATGGTGTACCCACCAGCAAAACCCGTTGGGATAATAGAGATACTATGAACAGAATCGAGCTCTGGTAGTTCATGATGAATGATTGCATGTCCAGCTTCATGATAAGCTGTAATTTTCTTCTCTTTGTCAGAGATTACACGACTCTTCTTCTCTGTACCGATACCCACCTTAATAAATGCTCTTTGGATATCTTCTTGTTCAATCACTTTTTTATCCTCTCGAGCTGCATAGATAGATGCTTCATTCAATAAGTTCTCAAGATCAGCACCTGTAAATCCAGCAGTGGTTTGCGCAACAATACCAAGATCCACATTATCAGATAATGGTTTACCTTTTGCATGTACTTTAAGAATTTCTTCACGCCCTTTTATATCAGGTCGTCCTACTATTACTTTTCTATCAAATCGACCTGGACGAAGTAACGCTGGGTCAAGAATATCTGCACGGTTTGTAGCCGCTATAACGATAACACCTTCGTTTACACCAAAACCGTCCATTTCAACAAGCATTTGGTTAAGTGTTTGCTCTCTTTCATCATGACCACCGCCGAGACCAGCACCTCTCTTACGGCCTACAGCATCAATCTCATCAATAAAAACGATACATGGCGCATTCTTTTTGGCTTGTTCAAATAGGTCTCTTACCCTTGATGCACCTACACCAACAAACATCTCTACGAAATCAGAACCAGAAATACTGAAAAATGGTACGCCAGCCTCACCAGCTACTGCTTTAGCTAACAATGTCTTACCTGTTCCTGGAGGTCCAACTAGTAGAACACCTTTTGGTATTCTCGCACCAAGTTCAACAAACTTTCGCGGACTTTTCAGAAACTCCACTACCTCTTCAAGTTCTTCTTTTTCCTCTTCTAAGCCAGCAACATTTTTGAATGTTACTTTTTTCTTATCATCGACTACCATTTTAGCCTTACTCTTACCAAATGACATAACACGACTACCGCCACCGCCACCTTGTGCTTGGTTCATAATAAAAACCAGCAAGAAAACAACAGCAATAAGAACAATAAATGATGGTAAAATCTGAATAAACCAATTTGGTCTAATGACATCTTTTATATAATAATTTATATTATGTTCTTGTAATTTCTGTTCAAACAATGATGTATTACTTATAGGAAATCTTTCATATGTGGTATCATCAAAAAAGGCTGTCACAATACCTGTAGGTATTTCTGCATTCTGTTTGATTTCAACTCGTTGAACCTTATCAATCCTATCCATAAAGTCCTGATATCCAAATGTTTCTTTCATTTTGCCATATTGATTACTAGTAAAAAATACTGCAATAAGTAATACTAAAAGTAAAAGCGCATAAAAACTAAATCCTCTAATATTTTTTTTCATGTGCTTGCCTCCTTCCTTATCTTTAGCCTATTATTGTTAACATACTCTTTATTATTTTTGCTTATTAAAGTTCCATAATACCAATATAAGGTAAATTACGATACTTTTGCTCATAGTCAAGCCCATAACCAAGAACAAATTCATCAGGTATAGAAAACCCAACATAATCAACTTGAACATCGATAAGACGTCTTTCTGGCTTGTCTAACAATGTGCATATTTTAACGCTACTTGGGTTTCTGTCTTTTAGGATCTGAACCAAATAGCTTAATGTTCGACCTGAATCAATAATGTCTTCTACGATAATAACATCTTTTCCTTCTATAGATTCATCAAGATCTTTTACAATTTTCACAACACCTGTACTTGTTTTTTCATTGCCATAACTGGATACAGCCATGAAATCCATAGAAAGTGGTGGTTCTTTAATATGTTTTGATAGATCAACCATAAACATTACTCCGCCTTTTAGAACACAAATTAAGTGAACATCTTTTTTATCAGCATAATCCCTCGATATTTCTTCACCTAATTCTTTAATTCTCGCGTTTAATTTTTCGGCAGAAATTAATGTTTTTATGTTATGCATCCTGATAATCCTCCTCTGAATAATACTTTGCTTCTAATATTTTTTTTGTGGATTCTGTTACCTTGTAGTTTTCGCTTATTCTATGTCCAATAATCCACATTATCTGTGAACCATCAGCTAGTAATGGTATCTTATCGCGCTCTTCCCTGGGAATCTTACAATCAATAAAATACTTTTTTAGCTTTTTATCGCCATCAATACCTTTAATAGTAATGACATCGCCACTACGTCTGTTTCTTACTTTCAAATTATATTTTATTTTATCATAATCAAACCATTTCGTATACAAATTTTTGGGAATATTATCTTTTTGGGCCTCTAATAAGCAAAGCTCCACATAACTGCCTATTGACTCGATATAGTTTTTTGACCCTAAACGAAGATCTTTTTCAAAAGCTTCCGTTTTATTTTCTCCCAAAACATGCATTATGATACTGCTATAAGATTTTTTTGCAATAATTCCTTTTGGCAACTGTATTTTTTTACTTACATCTTTGTGGGCTAATTGTATGATTTGCTCGATATGTTTGTATTCGATATTTTTTAGAGATCCTAAATGACTAAGAACCTGCCTTATCATTCGGCTTCTGATGACCATATCCAAAGCGTTAAATCCTTTTAAATCAATCGTATAAATACCTTCTTCAACGGAAACTACTTCTTCCATCTTCTCAAGCATAATACCATGAATGAAATCATCTTCACGTCTTGCCATGTAAGCAGTGTTAACTAAATTCTGAACAAAATTCCTATTGAAATGCTCTTGTACATAAGGTATGACTGTATGTCTAATCTTGTTTCTCGTATATATAGTAAGGTCATTGGTATAATCGTCTCTATATGCAATCTGATATTTATGACAGTAATGCTCAATCTCTACCCGTGTACAATCAATCAACGGTCTTATGATGTGATCTCTTACAGGTCTAATACCACCTATTCCCTTTAACCCAGTACCACGCATCAAGTTCATGATTACAGTCTCTGCTTGATCATTTCTATGGTGGGCTATGGCGATTTTCCCACTCCCCATAGATGCCCTTAACTCTTCAAACACTTCATATCGAATCTTTCTGCCCATTTCCTCTAAGGATAGTTTATGGCTTTTTGCAAGTTTCTTAACATCAAAATAATACACATGACATGGTATATCCAAGCGTTCACAAGTATCTTCTACAAGTTTTGTATCTTCACCTGCGTCTGCACGTATCCCATGATGCACATGTACACCATAAATAGTAATGCCTAATTGGTCTTTTATTTGATTGAATATGTATAGAAGGCACATGGAGTCCATTCCTCCTGATACACCAATAATCACTGTATCCCCTTCTTGAACCATATCCCATTTTTTTAGTGTTAATAATACATTCTCGACCATCATACTTTGTCATCCTTTTTTGTCATGTGAAAGAAATATATTAACTTATCTATTTCACGTAACTTGCTCTAAATTAAGAGACTCCCTTTAATATACTAGACTTACATCAATAAATCAATAGTCAAGTTAAATCTTTGTTTCCATTCCTATATTATTAACAATTTGTACATAAAATGATCCTATCTATGGATATTGAATCATTCGATTAATATGGTTTTATTCCCTTAATTTTATAAGTATTTATAGCTCTTTTATTTGTTATATAGATTTTTATAAAATAACTGCCACTATAGCCATTCTTTAATAAACCTAAAGAGAAAAATCAATATGACAAATACAAGGGCTACACTATTCAAAAACTCCGTTAAGTGATAGAAAAAAAGATACAAACAATATATGGCGTAATAGGTACCTTGAGGCTAGCACTCAAGGTAGCCTATTACGTTCATATACCTCCATATGAGTATTCTTTTATACTTAGCTTACTTTTTCCCATATACGCATGGCAATAACCGTCATATCATCGTTCACCTGTCCACCAGCCTTTTCTCTGGCTGATTCAAGAATATAATCGGCTACGTCTTGGGGGTTTCTACTATCACATTTCTTCAGTGCTTCTTCCACCCACTCTTCTTTGTCAATGGTTTCATCGTCACTGTCTAATATACCATCAGTAACCATAACGACCATATCTCCATCTTTCAATTGTTTATTGGTGGATTCACTTTCAACGTTATTCAGCATACCCATAGGTAAAGAGGTTGACCCCACAATGTCTACCTTATTGCCGCTTTTTATAAAGGATGAAACCGCTCCTATTTTAACAAACTCACACTTACCTGTGTACCGATCGATTAGGCTCATATCCAGCGTTGAGAGGGTTTGCTCACTGGATTTTAACACCAGGATGGAGTTCACCATTTTAATTGCTGTTTCTCCGTCAAATCCTGCCTCTAAGAGCTGTTCCATAAGTTCTATGGCTGCTTTACTTTCTTTGAATGCCTTTAATCCCGTACCCATTCCATCTGAAAGTGCTACAATATCTTGGCCTTTTGGCAGATTTAAGAAAGAGTAACTGTCACCTGATACATCTTTATAATCTTTATTTGCCCTTGATACCCCTTTTGCAATGCGGTATACCTCACTTTCAATGAATCGCACATCACTATAAGCAGTATCCGATATATACTTACACCCGTCCTCTATACGCATCTTTTTCTTGGTGTATTTATTAACAACAGGCGTCACATCCCTCATGGATCTACTCTTGTCCCCTTGATACTTTAATTTCATGCCCACTTCCATCCGATCATTGTGGGTTTTATAAACAACTACATCTTTAACAAGTATATCTTCTTTCAAGAGTTCTTCCATAATCTGAGCTTCTAGTTCTTCATTGAATTCAATATTTTTATAGAGATTATCCCCTAATTTCTCAATGATATGAGCTACGGAATGGAATTGCTGGGATATGAGTTCCCTATTTTCTGCAATTCTATTTTCCCATGCCATGTTCATTTTATAGATTTCAAACAATCGGTTGGTCGTTGAAATAAAATCCTCCGTTTTTATACATTTTCCTAAAAAACTATTCGGTATATCCTCTCGTGTAATTTGATTTTTATTTTCAATAGCTGAAAAAATACTAAAGACTGTCCGATAGGTATCATAAAATTCTTTTTGCCAGCACATCTGGCACATGCTACAGTTTTTACATACTTTTTCTGCCACATCATCTAATAGTTTATTGACTTCTTCTGTATTTAGGTTTTCCCGACGTTCTGATATATCCTCAAAGGTTTTTGCAATGTTATGAAATGATGCTGAAAAATGGTTTAGTTTTTCATTAATTATATGTTGGACTTTATCAATATGCCTATCTTCCGAGGCTATCTCTTTTTTCATGGTATAGATCTGTTCTTTTTCACTAGGTAATATAGCAAATATACCCACACTCACAATCAGGGCTTTTACAATTTGAAAATCCAAGTTAAGGGGTGAAAAGAAGTACCACAAGCCAATGGTGCCTAGTGAAAAGCCGATCATACTACCCACTTTACCAAGTTCTCTAAATAAGGCTGATAAAATACCAATCATACCAAATATACCAACTATCTCTGCATCATATCTTCCCATTAGTACTAATACTATCCCCGAAACCACCCCAATAACAGCACCCGTACCTATTCCGTGCCGATAACCTAAGATCAGTACCACTGAGAAAATCCAAACTTCAATGAAGCCAAATCCTAACACCGTTATGCCTGCTATACCCGCTACAGCTGTCCCCATAATGATGGCTTCGCTGATGAGTACCTCATTGTTTACTTTATTCTCATCATCATGCTCTAGAAGGTATTTAACGCCTCTACCATATATAAGTACCAAGGCTAATATGGATATAGCCTCAAGAAAAGCTACAGCAAACAGATGCCCTACATTTTGTCCCATGACTGCTGCGGACATGGATACAACTAAACAACTTATAGCACTGATTATTCCCTCATGAATAAGTAACATCTTCTTCCCTCGTATCTCTACAATGGAATTGATGGCTACGATTAAGATCATGATCATTAAATATTTCAGTACGTCAATAGCAGGCATGACTGTAATAAGACCTAAAAGTACTGCTATGAATATCCCTAGCCTATTTTTCTTGTCAATGTACACGGCAGAAAAATAAGCCATGGCCATGGGATTCATATTGGTAAAAATAATTGCCCGACCGAGCATCACGCCCAATATATAGATAAATATAATTTTGAGTATGCGAAATCCTTCTTTCATATAGATTTCTTTTTTCTGTAACATCGGATGACCTCTGTGAATTCCTACACCAGCTCGTTCCATTCTCTTCTCCCCTTTACAAAATTCATTTGGTGAGACCTCATTATACAGACCGCCTTCTGAATTGTTTGTCATAACTTGTACTCAAAATAAAAAAAGTTTTAGACAAATTTTCTCATGAAGCTGTTCACTATCGAATGGAGGAACCAAAGCTATTTTCACAAGATAAAATACCCTTAAACTACAAAGTGACTTCGTCACGTAAAAGATTTCAAGGAAAATAGAAGGTAGCACTTTCTTATACTACAAAAAAAATGAAGGCTCTTTATTCGCCTTCATCCTCATTTATAAATATTATTTCACCTGGTTTAACAAGTCCAAACTTTTCCCTTGCTAATTCCTCAATATATTGGTCTGACTTCATATACTCTCGCTCTTGTAGTAATTCTATGTAGCGCTCTCGTTGTTCTTCAATCTGCTGTTCAATCACTAATTTTTCTTTTTCAAGCTTTTTATTATGGGTATATAGCGTTGTTATTTGTATACTAACAACCACGGTTAATAACATGAGAACAAGGGTTGCAAATAACATAGCCCGTTTTCTTCTTCGGTAACTTTTCCTCTTCATGTTGTATCCTATCCCCCTAATAATAAGCCTATCATCCTAGACGACTTAATTATTTCTTCTTAAGCATAATCTTCAAGCTTCTTTTTGCTTTCTTATATTTTATTATTAACCATTTTCCCAATTTTTTCAAGAGCTTATGTAATTTTCTAATAATAAAAGTTATGGGTTTTAAGATTAACTTTATGGGAAGCCATAGAATATGTAGTATGCCCTTAACAATTTTCACAATAAAATAATAGACTTTCATGAATACTGTTAGAACAAGCTTGCTTACAAGTAAAAAATATAATACCAAACCTAGGAAGACGCCTAGACACAGGAAACCTCTTAGACTACCATCGTTATTATTAAATATCTCCATAAAGATAATAAGGCTGCTTACGACCCAATAAATAAAGTCCTGAAGGCTCACTAACCACCTAGGATGCTTTACCATTCTTCTGAAGACCCGAAGAAGATCATAGAGGAATCCTAAAAATACACCATTTAGTATCGCTAATAAAAAGTTAATTGCTTGAGCACTAACAAAACTGTTCATACCTCACCTAACCAAATAATTTTGACATCCATGAACCTTTTGACCCATAATGTGCACCATCGCTATATTCTAAGCTATCGATTTGTCCATCAAGGTCCAATTCCTCTTTATCAAGATTAAGTCTATTCACATGCAGATCCATTCCCTTTATGGTAAGGGTCCCCATTTCTGTTTCAATGATTACAGCATCTGTATCAAAAGAAATGACATCTGTTACCCCTGTAATCGAAACCCTCTCTCTGTCATTAATGACTAATCGATGGTGGGTATTACTATTTGACTTATCTTCCATTATTCAACCTCCTCTTAATGTGGATAACCTATAATTCATTATATTAACCACTTAAGAGATTTATTCAAAGGTTAAGAAAAATAAAAAGTGACCTCAGCCACTTTTATTATTATAGATATTTAAACATTTCCTTTGCTTCTTCTTTTCTTACCGTTTCCTTCACGATTAACACTTCTACTTTAACTACTTTATCACCAAATTGAATCTCAATGATATCACCTTCGTTAACCTTTGTTCCCGCTTTAACTACTTTATCGTTGATCTTAATACGACCAGCATCACATGCCTCATTGGCTACTGTTCGTCTTTTGATTAACCTAGAAACCTTCAAATATTTATCTAAACGCATACCATCATCTCCCTAATCTAAAAAAATATATAAAAAATCTGCACATAAGTGCAGATTTTCAATAATTAATTCTTTTTAATTAACGGCCGTTTACTGCGTCTTTTAAAGCTTTTCCTGCTTTGAAACGAGGTGCTTTAGAAGCTGCAATTTGCATTGGCTCGCCAGTTTGTGGGTTTCTTCCTTCTCTAGCTGCTCTTTCAGTAACATCAAATGTACCGAAACCAACTAATTGAATTTTTCCACCTTCACTTAATTCTGCTGATACCACATCAATAAATGCCTTTAAAGTTTTTTCTGCATCTTTTTTGCTTAATTCAGTTTTCTCTGCAATAGCTGTAACTAATTCAGCTTTGTTCATAATAACTCCTCCTCTACTTTAATATTGTTTATTTTGAACAAAGGCGCAAAATCTCGCGCTGCTAAGAATAATTCTTAGCTTTATAAACAATCGTTTTTACGATTATTTCTTATTGATTCTTCTGCTGTTCCCATAACTTGTCCAAATCTGTCAATGCCATGTCACTTATGCTTAAACCTTGTTGTTTAGCTAAGTTTTCGATTCCCTCAAATCTATTTATAAACTTTTCTGTAGCATTTGTCAAGGAAAATTCAGGATTTAATTGAAAAAATCTTGATATATTCACCATTGAGAAGAGTAGATCCCCATATTCCTCCGAAATTAGACATTCTTCTTCAATGTCAATCGCTTCTTCTAATTCCCCTAATTCTTCGTGAACTTTAGCCATTGCATCACGAACGTTAAGAAAATCAAAACCTATTTCTTTAGCTTTTTTCTGCACTTTTATAGCACGCATGAGTGCTGGCATAGCTTTCGGAATTTTTTTCATGTCATCACTATAAGATATATGATTTTTTTCTATTTTCTTAATTTCATTCCAATTGGTTACAACTTCATCAGGTGTCTTTTCTTGTTTCTCGTTGAATACGTGTGGATGTCTCCTAATAAGTTTTTCACAAATACCATGAATCACATCATCCACAGTAAACATTTGATTATCCTTTGCTATCTGAGAATGAAATACAACCTGTAATAAGAGATCTCCTAGTTCTTCCTTGAGATTTGTCATATCTTTATTATCAATAGCCTCTAAGACCTCATAAACTTCTTCTAATGTTGCATTTCTAAGCGTATCATGTGTCTGAACTCTATCCCAAGGACATCCCTCATCACTTCTTAGTACTTTAATAATCATCAACAAGTCTTCAAAGGAATAATCTTTGCCATCCTTGTCTAATTTTGTCATAATAATCATTCCAATCAGATATTATATACCAAATTATAACATAAAATCATAATTCTACCAATCAATTTTTTCTATATTTATCTGGATGTCTTCAAATTAGTTTGTTCTTATTATTTTTTCATGGTCATTTATAGGTCCATTTCTTCTTTATATAGATTAAATGCACTAGTTCCTGTTGGTTACAATACTCTAGTAAATGCAAAAGGAAAGTTTCATCATACTGAATGATAGACCTTTCCTAGAGCATAAATAGGGCTGAGTTAAAATTAACTCAGCCTTTATTTTATTGTTCCATTTGCTTACCTAAGAAACCTGCCGCTGAATGAGCAAGTTTCGTTTCTACTTCTCCCATTTTTGCCTTGGAATCTTTGCTTAGAAATATAACAGCACCTATGGCATCTCCTTCTGAGATGATTGGTGTTATGACTTCTGAAATATATTCTTCATTCCCATTATCATAGAGTATATCAATAAATTTCTTCTCGTCTTTATTGGCTAGTATAGTTTCTCGCTCTGTGATTGCTTCCTCTAATTCTTTGCTTATTTGCTTCTCTAAAAACTCTCTCTTAGAACCACCCGATACAGCAATTACTTGGTCTTTATCCGATATGCAAATGGTATGTCCTGTGGTTTGAGCTAACGCTTCCGCGTACTGTTTTGCAAAAGTTCCTAATTCACCGATGGGCGAATATTTCTTAAGTATTATCTCTCCATCTTTATCTGTGAAGATCTCTAATGGATCGCCTTCTCTAATTCGTAAAGTTCTTCGTATTTCCTTAGGTATTACAACTCTACCAAGGTCATCTATTCTTCTTACGATACCTGTTGCTTTCAAATTATTTCCTCCTTTAGATAGTCATCACAAAGCTGTCAATAATAGTATGCAACAATTTTGCTATTATATTCATAATTTGACAGTTTTGTTAATGTGACTATGACATTTAATTCTTAAGAAATAATCTAATTTAGCACAGTGTTTTGAAATAAAGAAGTGACTTCGTCACGTAAAAGATTTCAAGGAAAATAGAAAATATAATTTTCCTATATTACAAACTAAAGGACTAAGATTATTTCTTAGTCCTTATTATTAGGTATTTATTTTCTTTTCATTCAACCTTTTTTACTTATTGGTATTTTTGTTAATATTACCGAAAACATCTATCTTTTCCCAAAGTTCTTCATTCAGATCAATATTGGTATTGCTTTTCCATTCTTCATATACTTCATTAACGACCTTTTGTTTTAAAGTTTTAGTCGCTTCTTCCTTTAACAAATCTACCCATTGGTTATATTGATCTTCGTAATTTTGAATGTCCTCTTTTGTAGGAAGGATATAGTCAAGTACCTTTATGATATGGTATCCCTCATCATCTTCAAGAACAGGTGATATATCGCCTATTTCCAAATCACCAAGTACTTTAAAAGAATCCGGAAGCACACTTGTTGCTAAAATGGCTTCCCCATTATTTTCTGTGTCACCTTCTGAGTACCGCTCTACAAGCTTCGCAAAATCTGCTCCACTTACGGCTTCTTGATAGACTTGATCCGATTTCTTCTTGACTTCTTCCATCATATTCTTAGATAATGGCTGATCGTTACCATCATCATCTTTTTCATGTGTTTTTAGCATTATCTGCTGGACTTTTATTTTTCTAAGGAATCTTGTCTTATCCACACCTTTTAACCTAGTATAAACATCATTCGTATTAAGTATATCGTTTATATCCTCTTCTTTTGGCTCATGCTCATTCAGCATTTCATTTTCTACCTTAGTGGCAAGATTGAATTCCTTATAAGCTCTGATAACATTATCTTTAGTAAGGTGATATTGATCTAATTCATCTTGGTCTAGACTTTCATAATAATTGATCGCTTGCGTTATTGCTTCCTGGGTTTCTTCTTCTGTTAAGTTAATGCCTATTTCACTTGATTTACTTGCATAAATCTTTCTTTTTGCTATGCTATCCAGGACAGCTAATTTGGCTACTTCTTCTGCCTTTTTTCCACCACTAAAATCATCGTGGTCCCAGACATCTTCTCCACCATATTTTTCAAACTCCTTCTTTACCTGCAATAAATACAGCATAACCTCATCAACAGAGACATCCTCATCTGAGATAGTCATAACCCGTTCACTATCTGATGTGACACTCTCGTCCACTTTATCTAACTTAGGACTACTACACCCCGCTAAAAAGAAGATGCACATGAAAAGCAGTATAGCCTTACTTATACACTTGTAAGTGCTTTTCATCATTCTCTCTCCTTACACAAAACGCCTGAGTACCTTCACGAACTCATAGCTTATTCATTAATATAGACAAGATGCCCCCACAGAACACGCAATGTCATATATTTATTATAGTTTAATCCCCCTAATCCTTCAAATCTTTTATGTCCTGTAACACATTCTTAATATGTCTGAAAAATTGTTTTTTATCCCTTCGATTCATTTTATAAGTAAAATAAGGCACTTTATTAATCGTAAAGAATAGTTGATTACGGTATTTCTCAAGGAGTTTTGGTATTTTGTCCGGATTAATTCTAGCATCTTTCTTGGTTTCAAACATAATATTTTCGCCTTTTTGTTCTATAGCCACAATATCTGCACGATTACCTATCGCTTTTATAAGTGCGATCTCTAAAAGATTAGCCACCGATTTGGGTAAGTCACCGTAACGATCTTCTAATTCTTCTTGGGTATCATAATAGTCCTTCTCATTCTCGATGCTTGCAATCTTCTTGTAAGCTTCTAATTTTCTAACCTCGTCCCGTATATACCTGCCCGGGATAAAGGCATCTACGCTAATCTCGATAGAGGTTTCAAAAGGTTCTTCTACTTTTTCATCATTCACTTCATGAATAGCCTCTTCCAAGAGCTTACAATAGAGATCATAACCCACTGCCTCCATATGACCATGTTGCATAGCACCTAAGAGATTACCTGCACCACGAATCTCAAGATCGCGCATGGCAATCTTGAATCCAGAGCCAAACTCAGTAAATTCACGTATAGCTTGTAATCTTTTCTCTGCTGTTTCTTGAAGTATTTTATCTTTTTTATATAATAAATAGGCATAGGCTACACGATTAGACCGCCCCACACGTCCCCTTAACTGATATAACTGGGACAAACCAAGCCGATCTGCATCTTGAATAATAATGGTATTGGTATTTTGAATATCTAAACCTGTTTCAATAATGGTCGTACAAACCAATATATCAATATCACCATTGATATAATCAAACATAATATTCTCAAGCTCACGTTCGTTCATCTGTCCATGAGCAAAAGCCACATTGGCTTCAGGCACCATCTTACTAATCCAATCTGTGACTTCATCAATTTTCTTAACACGATTATAGACATAGTAGATCTGCCCATTACGCGCTAATTCACGGTATATGGCATCTTTGATGAGTTCTTCATTGTGTTCAAGGACATAGGTTTGTATCGGATGTCTTTCCTCTGGTGGCTCTTCTAGTACACTCATATCACGAATACCAATGAGGCTCATATGAAGGGTTCTAGGTATGGGTGTAGCTGTAAGTGTTAAGACATCAACATTTTCCTTTACCTGCTTGATTTTCTCTTTGTGACCCACACCAAAACGTTGTTCTTCGTCAATAATAAGAAGCCCTAGGTCTTTGAATACCACATCTTTTGAAATAATACGGTGGGTGCCTATGAGTATGTCCACAAGCCCTTTTTTGGTATCTTCAATAATTTTCTTCTGATCTTTTGCACTCTTAAATCTTGAGAGCATCTCAACTCTCACTGGAAAATCTTTCATACGTTGCACAAAATTATTAAAATGTTGTTGGGCAAGTATGGTTGTTGGCACTAAATAAGCCACTTGTTTATCGTCTTGTACCGCTTTGAAAGCACCACGTATGGCAACCTCTGTCTTACCATATCCTACATCACCACAGATTAAGCGGTCCATAATTTTCTTGCTTTCCATATCTTTTTTTGTCTCTTCAATGGATATCAATTGGTCATCTGTTTCTTCATAGGGGAACATTTCTTCAAATTCTTTCTGCCATACAGTATCTTCAGTAAACCTAAAGCCTTCTTTTGCCTGACGTTTGGCATACAAATCCACCAGATCCTTCGCTAAGTCTTCAACCATACCTTTAACACGGCTTTTGGTTTTTTTCCACTCTGTAGACCCCAGTTTATGCAGCTTAGGTCTTTTGCCTTCTGCTCCAATATATTTTTGAATGACATCTAATTGACTGGTGGAAATATAAAGATTACCTTCATCTCGATAAGAAATCTTAATATAATCCTTACTGACTTCATCAATTTCTATCTTTTCTGTTCCTCTAAAAATACCAATTCCATAATTCTCATGAACGACGTAATCACCTACTTTTAATTCGGTGAAGCTATCAATTTTACTACCCTTAAACTTTTTCTTACGGGTCTTCTTTCGCTTATTACTCTTACCAATAAGATCTGTTTCAGACACGACAACAAATTTGATTAAAGGGTATTCAAAGCCTTTGTGTAAACTTCCATAGCTTACTGCTACTTTTCCTCTTGGAATTTCCATATCCAGCTTAGGTAGATAGAATGCCTCAATACCACGATCTTTTAAATCATTAGCTAATCGTTCTGCTCTTGTTTTAGATGCTGTCAGTAATAAGGTTCTGTATTGGTTATTGCTCCAATACTTAAGATCTTTATCCAATATCTCCATACTTTTGTGATAGGGGTTAATGGATTTTACCGACAGATTGACGCTGTAATCATAATGAAATCTTTCAATCTTTTGCTGTAAGGTACTCATGAGTACTTTCGTATACCCATCCATTTTATGCAATAACTCGCCCATGGATATAAGAATTTCTGTCTGTCCCTGTAAAAGATAGCCTTTTTCATACCTATTGACAATACTCTCTGTGAACTCTTTATGAATACTATCAAAACGCTCTTTTATACGTATAGGCTCATCCACGAAAACCAACGTATCTTTTTCAAAATAATCTAAGAAAGATACTGTTTCTTCATAGAAATACTCCACAAAGCCTTCAATTCCATTGAATGTCTTTTGGTGAGTCATCTTATCAAGAATCGTTGTAGTGGATTGTTTAATACGCTCGGCCTCTTCAAGTTTACTATTTTTTTCAAATGCTTTCACCATCTTATCCCGATCCATTTTTATACGGTTGATGGCACCTGCAATACGCTCTTTATTAACAATAACCTCTCTCGATGGAAATATTTCAACGTGATCGACTTTATCAATAGAACGTTGACTTTCAACATTCATAGCTCTTATAGAATCCACCTCATCATCCCATAATTCAATTCTATAAGCATTTTTTTCTGTTAATGGATAGATGTCAATAATCCCGCCTCGAATAGCAAATTGACCCTGACTTTCTACTTGTGTCACTCTTTCGTAGCCAATATACATGAGTTCTTCACTAATGGTGCGAGGATCCCATATAGTGCCTACCTGACATGTCATAATATGGGATTCTAACTCTTCTTTACTGATTAATTTATCCATTAAAGCTTCAAGGGACAAGATAATTGTATACCCATCTTGTTGGTTCATGGTTTTAATGATATTCATACGCTGCCTAATGATATCATTGCTATGTACATCAGCATTGTAAAAAATGATATCTTTAGCAGGATATAATAAAACTTCCTCTTGTTCAAAGAATTTCATATCTTCATAAATTTCTCTGGCACGAAGTTCATTATACGTAATAATCAATTTACGTCTCTTCTCGCCTATTGCATGCATCAGGTGACATTTTTCAGAATCTATAGCTCCTGTTATATAAATAGGTTTATGCTCTTTATTTACTTTTTTAATGGCATTACTAAAAGCCTCTAATTCACTTAAAGGTTGTACAAGTGTTTTCAAATCATCACACCCCGTATTCTGATCTATCGATTTAAATTGGAATGAAATAAGGATTATGATATTCCGCTTATTTCAATAATATCATAAACCATTATTTCTCAAACGAACTTCCTATATGGCACATAAAAAAAAGTTCAAAATAGATTTATAACGATAACATATTATAGTATATACCAATCATTATATATTATTTCATGGTAATTTAAAATATGCTAATGATAAAAAAGCTCAAAAAAATACTCTTTGGTCAGCAAAACCAAAGAGCTTTTGGGATAAAGTTTATAAAAAATTCTATAATTAGAATTCTTTAGCATAAATAAAAATGCGAAATTACCATTGTTATCTTAAAAAATACCAAATTACTGTTTGAAGGTAAGTTAGGTTGCACCACGAGAACACTTACTTATATAATAAGCAAGAAATATACTGTAGACGTATGCATCTGATCTTATTGGTATTTCATTAATTGAATTAAACAATGATTGACGAATAGCAAGTCCATGATCTTGTACCCTGATGTTACAGTTACTTACCATGACAGTCAAGCTATAAAGAATTGTAGTTCACCAGTAATATCGCATTGAATCAAAAAGTGTATTAAAAAACTTCCCTCTTCGGTGGCCAGGCTACCACTTGTTTAAAAACAAAAGGTCCTATAGCTTTGCGTCCCAATCTTTCGAATGGTTTGCTATTATCGGTGAAAAGCAATCCTAAAAGTCTATTTAATTTCTTGTAAAATTATATCATATTTTTGGAGAAACATCAATATATTTCACATGAAATTATTTGAAATAGCCCGATAATTCTATTAATAATTCTTTTTTCGAGAAATACAGACTATTTTTGGAGGATATATGGTCTCACCTCTATAGGTTAATTAACAATCCTTCTTTATCTTAACATTATAGATATTCATCGCCTTATCGACACTATCTCGAAGCATTAATTCAATGGCATCACTTGCTCTTTTAATTTCATCTACGATTTCTTTTATTTCTACATCGTTAAAACGACTCAAGACATGGTCTTTTAGGTCCCATTCTGGCGACTTATTACCTACGCCAACACGGATTCTTGTAAATTCATTGGTGCCAAGATGATTAATAATGCTTTTCATACCATTATGTCCACCTGCACTACCTTTTTTACGAATACGCATGGTACCTACTTCAAAACAAATATCATCATATACAACGATAAGGTCTTTTTCACTACATTTATAAAAATCCATAATAGGGCGTACACTCTCACCACTAGCATTCATGTAGGTCTGAGGTTGAACTAATAACACCTTGTGCCCTGCTATATGACCGCTACCAATAATGGCTTTATGCTTTTTCTTATTTAATTTTATATGATTTTCATGAGCTAATCGCTCAATGACTTCAAAGCCAACGTTATGCCTTGTAGCCGCAAATTGCATCCCTGGATTACCTAATCCAACAATTACATACATGCCGATCACCTTCCTAGCAAATCACTTCAAAAGCCCTAGTATAAGTATTCACTAGGGCTTTTACAAAGTACCATATTTTCATGCAATAGTCAACTTTAAACAAATAATTTAGAAACAGATTTGTTGCAATGAATTCTATGTATTGCTTCTGCTAGAATCTGAGCAACTGTTAATTGCTTAATCTTATCTATTTTCTTCTCTTTAGGAAGAGCGATTGTGTCAAGTACAACTAATTCATTAATGTGTGACTTTTGAATTCTTTCGATTGCAGGTCCTGACAATACAGCGTGGGTACAACATGCATATACTTCTGTAGCGCCTTGCTCTTTTAATGCATTAACAGCATTACAGATTGTGCCTGCTGTATCAATCATATCATCGACTAAGATAACTTTTTTACCATTAATATTACCAATAATGTTCATGACTTCAGATACATTAGCTTCTGGTCTTCTCTTATCAATAATAGCCATTGGAATATCAAGTTTTTCAGCAAAAGTACGTGTACGCTTAACACTTCCGATATCAGGAGATACCATAGCTACATTATCTAAGTCATCAGCGAACTTCTCTCTGTAATATTTTACAAGCAACGGAGATCCTAGCATATGATCCACAGGAATTGTAAAGAATCCTTGAATCTGAGCACAATGCAAGTCCATGACAAGAACACGATCTGCTCCAGCTGATTGAATTAAGTCAGCTACCATTCTTGCACTGATTGGATCTCTTGCCCTTGCTTTTCTATCTTGTCTTGCATAGCCATAATAAGGAATGACCGCTGTGATACGACCTGCTGAAGCTCTTCTTAGAGCATCAATCATGATTAAAAGTTCCATTAAATTATCGTTTACTGGGCTTGATGTAGGTTGAACAACGTAACAATCAACACCTCGAACAATTTCATCAATTTTTACATAGGTTTCCCCATCACTGAATTGTCCAACATCAGCTTTTCCTATTGTTAATCCTAAGTCTGCTGCTATGGCCTTAGCTAGTTCAGGGTTAGCATTACACGAAAAAATCTTGATGCCGTCATTGTTCCTAATTGTACTTGTCATTATGAATCCTCCTATTATATTTTTAAAACATAAGGAAATCATTTCTAATCTAGAAATCATTTCCTTACATATAAGTTATCTGTTTCGTTTTACCCATTCTTCAATGTTTGTTTGTCGTGCTCTACCTATACCAAGGGCATACGGCGGCACATCTTTCGTTATCGTTGATCCGGCAGCTGTATAAGCAGATTTATCCACTTTTACCGGCGAAACTAAATTAGTATTACAGCCAATAAAGGCATTATCTTCTATAATAGTACGGTTTTTGTTAACACCATCATAATTCACTACAACTGTTCCACAACCAAAATTAACATGATTTCCAACATCTGCATCACCAATATAGGTTAAGTGGGATGCTTTGGTATAATCACCTATGGTTGCATTTTTGACTTCTACAAAATCACCTATCTTAGCGTGGTTTCCTATGGTAGAACCTGGACGAATATAAGCATATGGTCCCACAGTTGTATGAGCGCCAATACAGCTCTCTAAAACTGTTGATCCGTCGATGTTTACATTATTCCCAATATCTGAATTAACAATACGGCAGTTAGGTCCAATTATACAATTCTTTCCAATAGTAGTCTTGCCTTCGATATGGTTGTTTGGATAGATGGTTGTATCGGTATCAATACTTGCATCCTTGCTGATATATGTATTAGATGGGTTCATTATTGTAACGCCATTTTCCATTAGCTTAAAATTAATTCTCTTTTGCATAATGGCTCCGGCTTGATAGAGTTGTACTTTTGAGTTAACACCTAGAATATCTTCATGCCTATCACTAATCATAGCGTTGACGTTCAAACGTTTAGCCATAATCGATTTCAAGGTATCTGGTAGATAATATTCCCCTTGAGCATTATCATTGGTCAAGGTTTTTAAAGCTTCATTAAGTTCTTTAGCGTCGAAACAGTACATCCCCGAGTTAATTTCGCGAATCATCTTTTCAGAATCTGTGGCATCTTTATGTTCAATACTTTTAATAAAAGTATGTGTTTCATCTCTTATAATCCTACCATAGCCTGTAGGATCTTCTACGATTGTTGATAACAATGTTGCTGCATTATCATGCCTAATATGGTAATCAACCATCTTCGTTAATGTATCTTCTGAAATCAATGGTGTATCACCAAACAAAATCAATACATTTCCTTCGTCTCCAATAAAATCCTTAGCTTGCATAACAGCATGCCCTGTACCTAACTGGTCTTCTTGTAAGACAAATTCTACATCATAGGATACCGCCTCTTTCACAGTATCTGCTTCATGTCCTATAACAACGCATATATCATCTGCACCAGCTTCCATAGCTGATTCAATGACATAATCCAACATGGTTTTTCCAAGTATTTTGTGTACTACCTTTGGTAATTCCGATTTCATTCGAGTTCCTGCTCCAGCTGCTAATATAACTGCTTTTAGTTTACTCATTTTCTATACACCACCTTAGGCTTTTAATTAACCCTCACCATTTTACACCACTTGCATCAGATATGCAAGATATAATTGTTTACAAATATATACCTATCGTCATCTTTTTTCCTGTGACTTTTTTTCATAAGGATTGGTATGTTTTTCCTATCTATAATATAACAAAAGGCACTTCCACAAGGAAAGTGCCTTAGAGCTTATTCGTCGTATGTAGCAGCTATTTCATCTGCTGCTGCGCCATCATCTGTAAGCATTAGTGTTTCATACTTTTCAAGTACGCTTTTTTGAATTTTTTCACGAGTATCTGAATTAATAGGATGTGCGATGTCTCTGAATTCCCCATCCAAAGCCTTCCGACTTGGCATTGCAATAAATAAACCTTTTTCGCCTTCAATTACCTTAATATCATGAACAACAAATTCATTATCAAAAGTAACTGATACTACTGCTTTCATCTTTCCATCTTTGGCAACCTTGCGTATTCTCACATCTGTAATTTGCATGAGTTAACCCCTTTCCGTAACTTGTTGTTAAGGGGAGAGAGTCCCCCTCTACTTTTAAACTTGCCTTCTGTATAACTCTTAATAATTATATTACATATTTCAGAAAAGTTCAATGTTTTTTTATATAATTGTGTGTTTTTTCATTATTTATCAGAACTACATATCTTTAGTTTTTCTCTTTACAACTATTTTGATTTTTCCTTTTTCCCCTTTAACTAGGCTATTATCCTTGATTATAGCACCTGTATCAACGATACAATTTTTAATCGAACAATTATTGCCTACATATGCACCATCTAATAATATGGTATTTTGAATAACAGAATTTTCACCTATGAAAACCTTAGGAAATAGGATAGATTTTTCTACTTTTCCATTAATAATACACCCTGCTGAAACCAAGGAATCATGCACAATAGCGCCATAATTGTACTTTGCTGGCGGTTCATCTTGAACCTTGGAAACCACATAAGGATCTTGTCTAAAAAAGTAATTTTTGTTGTTTTTTGTCAGAAAATTCATATTACTATCATAGTAAGCTTCCAGACTATTGATACAGCTAAAATATGATTCGTGAAGATAAGCATATATTTTCTTTTTCTTTCGGTACCTACTAATCAGGTCATGAACCAAGTCGTAACGTTCATCATGAGCGATTTCTTCAAGTAATTCAATGAGTAACCTCCGGCGAATAATGTAGACTCCTGTTGATATAATTTTCCCATTAGGTTCAAGCGGTTTTTCTTCAAATTCCATAATTCGATTATTTTCATCAAGCTGTACGACACCATACTTTCTAATGTCGTCATCACACTTAGATAGATCTTTACACACAACCGTTATATCTGCTTTTTTACTGACGTGGTAAGCTAATATTTTATTAAAGTCCATTTTGCATATGACATTACCTGATGAGATAATAGCATAGGGTTCATGGCTATTCTTCAAAAAATCAATGTTCTGATAGATAGCATCAGCTGTCCCTCGGTACCAGAGACTCTTGTCATGAGTACGATAAGGTGTAAATACAAATAGTCCACCTTGTTTTCTACCAAAATCCCACCATTTGGAGGAACTTAGATGTTTCATAAGTGATCTTGAATTATATTGCGTAATGACAGCTACCTTTTTAATATCTGAATTCGTCATATTACTCAGTGCAAAATCAATGGTCCGATAGCTTCCAGCTATAGGCATAGCCGCTAATGCACGATGATTGGTCAATTCATGTAGCTTTTCGTTCTTTCCCCCTGCTAAAATTATACCAATAGCTCGCATCACTTCACCCCTTCTTTTATAATAGACCCACCACTTGGGAGTTCACTATTATGAAAATCATCTTCTGTTAACTGACCATACAAAGCACAATTCTTACCAATCGTTACACCATCAGGTATGCTTGTTCTTTCGCCTATTACAGTAATTCCTGTATGGTACAATTCAGGGTATTTTTCACTGACTATATTATCGCCATCACCAATTATCACGTGACTACCTATATCTGACTCCTCGGATATAATACTTTTATAGATATGACAGCCATCACCAATGACAGTGTTACTCATGATAATGGCATCTTGGATAACGGTACCTTCTCCTATACATACATTAGAACCAATAACAGAGTTGTAGATTTCCCCTTCTATCTGTGAGCCTTCACCAATAATACACGTCTCAATAGTGGCATGCTCGGCAATATATTGAGGTGGCAAAATCTCGTTCTTGGTATAGATTTTCCAATAGACTTCATATAGATTGAAATCAGGAATGAGCTTAATAAGTTCCATATTGGCTTCCCAATACGCATGAAGCGTCCCTACATCCTTCCAAAATCCATCAAATTGATAAGCATATAACTTAAATCCCCCTTCTAATAAATAGGGTATGACGTGCTTTCCAAAATCATTGTTTGGATTAATCTTATCTGTAATGGTGATTGTATCCCGAAGAACTTTCCAATTGAAGATATAGATGCCCATAGAAGCCAAATCACTTTTGGGCTCTTTGGGTTTCTCATCAAAAGCAATAATGCGCTGATTCTTATCTGTATTCATAATACCAAAACGGTGCGCTTCTTCAATGGGTACCTGCAACACAGCAATGGTTGCATCGGCTTCATTTTCAATATGCTCATGTAGCATTTTTTCATAATCCATTTTGTAAATATGATCACCAGATAAGACAATGACATATTCTGGCTGATAATAATCGATGAAATGAATATTTTGATAGATAGCATTAGCTGTTCCTGAGTACCAAGTACCTTCTTTGTCTTTTATGTATGGTGGCAGAATACTTACCCCTCCATAATTTTTATCAAGGTCCCATGGAATACCAATACCAATATGACTATTTAATTTTAGGGGTTGATATTGTGTCAAAACACCCACTGTATCAATACCTGAATTAATGCAATTACTTAGTGTAAAATCTATTATCTTGTATTTACCACCGAATGCTATTGCAGGTTTGGCTACATGTCTTGTTAGAATGCCTAACCTACTTCCTTGGCCACCAGCCAATAGCATGGCAATGATCTTTTTTTGTTTCATTGCTCTCCTCCTAACCCTATATTACAACATTAAACTTGTACTTGTTTAAGCTTATCCATAAAGATGCTTATTATATTAATACCACTTTTAGTTGGAGTTTATTACTAAAATTTTATATTAATTAAAAATTATGAGATACCATAAGAAGGTTAGAGCACAACAAAAGTGACTTAGTCACATAAAAAAAGGACTAGGCGTATGGTATCATACATCTAATCCTTGGCATTTTTCTTCAGTTTAATCCTTATATTGCTTAGTTAGTCCTGCTTAGCTCTTCGATAGATATTTATCTTTTCTTCTCTTTCGTCAATACCATCAAACTCTAGTAAGGCATAATAATCATTAATGAGCTTTTCACTAGGCTCTTTCGTAGCCATGACAACAGCAATACCGATAACTTCTGCTTCCAATTCTTTCATTAAATCCGTTATGCCTTTAGCTGTTCCGCCTGCTTTCATGAAGTCATCCACAAAAAGTACTTTTGCACCCTTTGGTATGGAACGCTTAGCTATGGCCATGGTATTGATTCGTCTTGATGAGCCTGCTACATAGTTCATCTGAATCGTTGTTCCTTCTGTTAATCTTGCAGATTTCCTGACTACAATCATGGGGATATTTAGAATCTGAGCTGTCATGATTGCTAGAGGTATGCCCTTGGTTTCAATGGTTACTACATAGTCTATTTTCTGCCCCAGATAAGGAGCCGCTAATGACTTTGCTATCTTCTGCAACACATTAGGATCGTAGAAAATATCATTCATATACAAATAACCACCAGGGATAATTCTTGATTTATCCTTTATGCGTTCACATAATTCTTCGCATATATCTTCTATCTGGCTATCTGTTAGTTTAGGATTGTAATAGATACCGCCGGCAGCACCTGGAATGGAATTAATTTCTCCCAAACTAAAATTTTTGAAGACATCTTCAATCACATCCATATCTTCACTTAAAGTTGATTTTGCACAATTGAGTCTTTCTGCAAAATGATTAAGGGTAAATATGGTTTTTGGGTTTTCTACTAGGGTTTTGGTAATCACCGCAATACGATCAGTTTTATTAATTTTTTTACTCACAACAGTCTCCTTACTTCATTATCATTATTCTATACCTGTTAATGTACTATTTGTTACTGGTAACTTCAATATATAGTCCAATTAAGACATAAGCTTAGGATGTAGCCATTCTAATGCATACTTATATGTCATTTTTTCATTTCATAATATTATGATAAGATGTGTTAGCTTCTTTTAATGAATCCTATACCGTAACCATTAATTAATTTAACTTTATATGCTTTATTTAAAACAATTCGATAATCATGAAATTATGTTTATAAGTATATCATAAGACTTGTTCCTTCGCCATAGATTTCATAGAATACGCCCTTTCTTCATTTATTCCATAAATTATATCCGTTAATTTCTGGATAACACTTTAAAAAAACTGATTGAATGTTATAATATTAGTAAAAATAGTTTACATTAGCGGGGGTCTTGCATATTGCCATTAAAAAGCGCATATGGTAATATGAACGCTCACAATAGAAAATAAACCTTAGGGTATAAGATAATAAGGAGTGTTATCATGTATAAAATAGATTTTAATCAACCATTAAATGTACATTTTATTGGCATTGGTGGTATAAGTATGAGTGGTCTTGCAGAAATATTGCATAAAAGAAATTTCCGAATATCCGGCTCCGATTGGGCGGCTTCTATCATAACAGAAAAACTTGAGAAAAGTGGTATGAAGATAGCTATCGGTCATCGACCAACGAACATAGCTGACGATACACAGCTGGTCATCTACACCGCGGCTGTAAAAGAAGATAATGTAGAATATATAGAAGCTAAGAAAAAAAACATTCCATTAATGGACCGTGCGACCTTATTGGGTCAGATGATGCGTAACTATGAATACCCTATATGTGTATCTGGTACCCATGGAAAAACAACCACAACTTCCATGGTATCCCATATATTACTTAGTGCCGAGACGGACCCAACTATATCTATTGGTGGTATATTGGACGTCATTGATGGCAATATTCGAGTTGGTAAGTCGGATTACTTCCTGGCAGAATCCTGTGAGTACTGTGATAGTTTCCTAAAATTCTATCCCTATATCGGTATCATCCTTAATGTTGAAGCTGATCACTTGGATTACTTTAAAGACATTCATCATGTAAGACGTTCATTCCATGCTTTTGCTGGTCGCGTACCAGACGAAGGATATCTTGTTATTAATGGTGAAATTGATAACTATGAAGCACTTATTGAAGGTCTAACTTGTCAGATTATGACTTATGGCTGTGACCCTTCTTTTGATTTTAGCGCTGACAATATTCGATATAATGACATGGGTAATCCATCCTATGACTTCTATCATAAAGGTAAAAAAATTCGTGAAGTCCATCTACAAGTGAATGGCATACATAATGTGTATAATTCCTTAAGCGCAATTGCTACAGGTTTTGCCCTGGGTTTAGATATAGAAGCTATCTGCCTTGGTTTGTATAATTTTACAGGTACTCAGCGTCGTTTTGAATATAAAGGAGATGTCCGTGGTGTTCATGTTATTGATGACTATGCTCATCATCCAACTGAGATTGAAACAACGCTAACAGCTGCTAACAAATATCCACATGACAAGCTGTGGGTTGTTTTTCAGCCTCATACTTATACAAGAACAAAAGCTTTATTAAAAGAATTCGCAACATCACTTTGCTTGGCTGATCATGTGGTGTTAACGGATATCTATGCAGCTAGAGAAAAAGATACTGGCGATATTCATGCAAAAGATCTATTGTCTGAACTTACTAAACTCGGAAAAGAAGCCCATTATTTTTCATCATTTGATGAAATAGAAATCTTTTTATTGCAAAATTGTTATCCAAATGATCTGTTGATAACTATGGGTGCTGGAGATGTGAGAATCATTGGTGAGGAACTCATTAAGGGGTAGTTATCCACATTATCCACAATGTTGTCAACAGGTAGCATGTGGCTAGGCTTGGACAAATTAGTTTACATAACATTTTTTGATTATTTGACAAATATTTTTCTAATACCCATTTATTACATATTCCAACTGAGGGTTTCCATATGTTAATATGTTATGTAAAACGTTATCCACATTATCCACAATGTTATCAACAAGTTATTGTTAATGATTGCAGAACAATATACTCTAAATGTTAAAAAAACTATCGAATTAGACGTTTCATCAGGGAATTTTCTGTTAATTTGTCTTATTTTCAGACCGCAATATTATTCCCACACCCATTGGTATCTATGATATACTTAGGGCATCATATGGCTCATACTGATTAAACATATGAAAAATCGGAAGTTTAGTTTACATAAAATCTTTTTGAAGGGAACATTTGTTTTATGCGTACCATAAATCTTTATCCACAAGCTATATATCCATTTACTTTAGTACCTAATACATTCATTGATACATACCTTTCTAAGTCCAATGGAGATTTTGTTAAAATCTATCTATTGCTTTTAAGAAGTATGTCAAAAGGTATTCATACAATTTCCACGGCAGCTATAGCCGACGATTTGCATCTGACAGAAACAGATGTAAAAAGAGCATTAAAATATTGGGAAATAAATAAAGTCATGTACATTGATTACGATGATACTGGCGAGATCACATCCATCACCTTTAATGACTTTAATCATTTTAATGACCCAACGACTAAACAAATGGATCTGGAACCCCATAAAGAAGTTGCCCTAACAAAACAAAAAGATGTTAAGCTTAGTATATCCACGAAGCCACAATATAACATGCATGAAATGGATAGTTTCATTGGGCAACCAGATTATAAGCAACTCATCTATATTACTCAGAAATACATGGGAAAAATGTTAACCCAGCAAGATATCAATACGCTAATAGGCTTTAATGATTGGTTAGGGCTACCTTTTGAAGTCATCGAACTTCTCATTGAGTATTGCGTTTCTAATAACCATCGGAACATGAGTTATATTGAGAAAGTAGCTATTAGTTGGGCTGATGAAGGGATTAATACAGCAGCTAAGGCAACTTACCGTGTAGAGACTTTTAATAGCCATTATTTTAAAATTATGAAGGCACTTGGTATAGGCGACCGTCAACCTACACCAAAACAAATTGAATATATGAAAAAATGGACAGATGTGTATGGATTATCCTTGGATCTTATTATTGAAGCATGTAATCGCACCATGGAAACCATTCATCAACCACAGTTTACATATATTGACGCCATTTTGAAGAATTGGCAGAAAAACAATGTGAAGAACAAACAAGATATTGAGAATCTTGATGCTAAACATCATAAAAAAGTGGAACCAAAGCAGACCGCTACCAAAGGTCAAACATCTAAGTTTGTTAATTATGATCAACGTACATATAATTTTGATGAGTTAGAGAAAAAAGCTATGGAATTATTAATCAAAGAAACCGACGGCTCCTATTAACGATTAAATATCTCATTGACCATATAGGCGGAACTACTGTTGAAAGGACGGCTAACCCATGAATATCAAGCGCTCCCAATACAAATATATCATGCAGCAATATGAAGAAAAACAACTTCATATCAAGCATGAAATAAAAAAGAGAAAAGATGAAATCTATCATAGAATACCCTTGATTAAGGTGTTAGATGATGAAATAGCATCTAACAGTATTAGTACCACTTGCTATATCATTGAGCATCCTGACGAATCGGCGGACAAGTTAGAAGAATTACAGGAAAATAACCTTATCTTGTCTAGAAAGAAATTCCATCTTCTGGCTGAGAACGGGTATCCCAAGGATTATATGCAACCTACATATGCCTGTAATATGTGTAAAGATACAGGGTACATAGGCAGAGATAAATGTTCTTGTTTAAGACAAGCCATGATTGATATTGCTTACGAGCAATCAAATATCAAAACGGTTATTAAAGAAGAGAATTTTGATACATTTTCTTTACATTATTACTCAGAGGAGACCGATCCAAGATACAACTTATCACCTCTTGAGAATGCGCATATTGTACATGATAAGTGCAAAAGATTTGTTGTGAATTTTGATAAGGACTTTACAAATATTATCCTCTACGGTCAAGCCGGTCTGGGTAAGACTTTTTTATGCAACTGCATTGCTAAGGCATTATTAGATACCTCTCATACGGTCATCTATTTAACTGCTTTTCAATTATTTAAGCTATTTGAGGACTATAAATTCAATAATAACGATTCCAAAGTACCTGATGAACAGATTCAATCTATCTTCGATTGTGATTTACTTATTATTGATGACTTAGGTACCGAGCTTAATACAAGATTTACAGGTGTTGAATTATTCAACTGCCTTAACACAAGGTTACTAAATAAGAAATCTACCCTTATATCCACGAACTTATCGCCTACAGATTGGTCTAAACAATACTCCGACAGGATTGTATCCAGGATATTTGGTAACTATGAACCTCTCAAGTTATTCGGTTCAGATATTCGCCTGAAAAAATATACATAGCATTGAAATTTATTATTGACTATTTCATATATAGTGATATAATAGATGAAGTAAATGCGCACGTGTGGCTCAACTGGATAGAGCATCTGACTTCGGATCAGAGGGTTGTGGGTTCAAGTCCTACCACGTGTGTTAAAGAAAACCTATGTTTACGGATTGTAAGCATAGGTTATTTTTATGCCATAACCCCTCTATTTACAAGGCTTACAGCAATTTTGTAAACTTATGTATTATTTTTCCATTTATTTCAATTAGTTTGCTTTTTTACATGGTCAGAGTGTCATTAGTGATTACGGTTTAGAGGTTCTATATACAAGAGAAAATCGTATAGATTACTGTTATCATACTAATTACATACAGTCACCACGAAAGCACTTCAAAGACAAAGTACTAGAAAATACATTAGTAACTACCATGAGAGCCTATAGCATTCAAGGTAAAGTTAAATGACAATTTGGCAAAACGAAACTTAATAAATACATTTTGTGATTTTCGATTGCCAAAACTTAGATAATCCTTAGTAGAAGTTATAATAAGACTCGTGAAGTCATTGAACAGGGTTATAAGGCGTTCTTCATTCATATATGGTACAAACATAAGTTAATTAGTTTTTATGATAAATACTGTCTAGAATATGCGTTTGAGCATTAGGATTATGACAAGATACATACAGGACGATTACACTTTTATCTTGAATATGGGAATGATGATAACACTAAAGAATACGTCTGTAATAGGAACATTTGTAAATATGGCTTGCTTAAATACATATTTGTTTAGCCTAGTACCATTGAAGCAAAGACTTATACTGTTAGTGGCATGGTCATAGTACCATAGCCATGGGGTCACTTCAACCTCAACAGGTATTCTCATATTAAAATCACCGTAGATGGTGTAGTCTGAAAAATAAACTTCTTTACCAAAGAAAGTATTTTTTCGATTAGGATTAAGACCGTCCATATAGATGTAATAAGTTGCTTCACCATGTTTCACAAAGTGAAGTACTTGACCGTCTATCTCCACAGATGGATAACCAATAGGACTATCCATACTAAGATTAATATAGGCAACGTCATAACCGGCAGCTAAGTCAGGGTCATAGGAAACCCCTACTAGACTTTCAATACCATTTTTGCACTGGCTACAAAGTTTACAATTTCTGTCCATGTGCTTTTGGCAAATTCAACCGTGGTGGCTGTTGCTCCTTGAATAACTTGCTTGATATTCACGAGTGCCTCACGGTTAGCATGGGTCATAAAGTCCATGGTTGCCTTTTGTATATCATCCCCATTGACTAGGGCATATCCCGCTACACCGATAGCGGTAGCAATAACACCGATTTAAATAAAGTAAAGGTTATTCCCGCAACGGTCAGTGTAACGTGTTCAGCACGTACACTTATAGTTGAGTAGGAGAGTGTAACAATGATTAAAAGCACGGCTACAAGTTTTTTCATATTCATTCTAATGCCCCCTTATTGTAAGAAAGACTAGAGATTGTCGACAGTCTGAGGGTTTCGTATATGATTTAAGAAACCCTTATATTGCGTGAAATTATTTAACATACTAAAATGGTTATTATCACCTAACCCCACCTAATTATAATATATTATAACTGAAGATACTTATATAAACTATGTAATAATCCGTTTATTAACATTATTTGATATAACTTGTGCAACTACAAACGGAATAATTGTTAAAACTGCACCTATAACGCACCATGTTTGTCCTAACGGAATTGGTTCAAAATAAACCTCATATAATGTTAATAACCAAATACTGTACATGAGATATTTAAAGCTATTTGAATTAATTACACGACTTTGATTCTTAATAAGTCCAATATTAAACTTTCTAATTGAAAATGATAGTATCAATAAAGTTATAATGTAAATAGATACTTGGTAAGGATTAAATCGCTTAAAGAAGTTAAGAAAAATATATTCTAGTCCAAATATTTCATCAGCATAATATCGAAAATAAGGAGCAACATTAATAAGTACTAGAATCGATATACCTGCTAAAATATATTGTAAGGTTATTTTGCTCTTATTATGAGATAAGCTATAAATTACTTCACCCTCTATAGCAGATATGATTTTGGGATCAAGAATGATATCACTATCATCTTCATAACTCTCTACCTTTTTATAATCAGAATAATAGTTTTTGATTTGTTTGGCTAGTTCATGTTTTTGCTTATTGCGAATAATTTGTTTTGCTAGCCTAGGTAGCTCATTTTTAATTTGTTTTTCAAGTTTTTTTAGTATTGAAGAAAGCTCATCAATTTGCTCTTTTGTGTAATTACCTTTTAATTCAAGTTTAGCTTTTTCCATCAAATACCCATGTGCTTTTTTATCCCTTATATAAGATGTAATTTGTAACAGACCTGCAACCAGACCAATTATCCATCCTAAAATAACAAAATAAGGATTAGTGAGAAATGAATCAAAAATAGTTGATTCATTTAAATCTTCACCTATATCTGTATTATTACTGACAACTAGGCTATCCGAATTATTTCCCTCCAAAACTTCTGATGCAATGATATTGTTAGGTAATAAGTTAATAATAAGTAACATGGATAGTAATAGTATAAAAAAACTAGTTCGCATATTTTCCTCCCCAAATAGTAAATTTTTAGTAACTTGTATTTTAAATAAAAATATTCAGCTAACTGGAATTAACATAACAAAAGATAGCTTATAACTAATAATTTTTCAATAATATTATGATATCAGATAATTTAATTTTGAGCAATTAAAATAGAACCTACTTTTAATTATGAAAGTAGGTTGCTTGACAGGTATACACATACAATAGTTGCCCTACATATAATATGTGTTTGCTGACAGTACTTATTTGTTGTTCATTAAGAGAATTGGGTAAGGAGTACTATGCATGAAATTAATCTTTAATGAATAGTTAGATTAGCCTTATGTGTAAAACGTATTTTCAGCGAATAAATTATATAGTTTTAGTATATGAAAATATGTACTATCAAAAAAATTATACTTAATCCTATTAAGATACTAGATTATTTTCTATAGCATACATTTTTCCTTTGTTCGTAATCCTTAAATCCCCTTGTCCATCAAGTCTAATTAGCCCCTCTTCTACAGCATCATCTATAACCTTATCTAAAAACACTCTTGAAGTAGATGATTTTTGTATTAATGTTTTATAAAAAGTATAATCTTCACCTGCTTCAAAATCATCAATTACCACCTCTATTAACTCCCTCATTTTGTCTCCAGCCCTTTTAGGTTGATGATAAGTAATATCTAAAAATGGATTATTACCAACTTCAGGTTTCTCATATAAAGGCGACCCCAGTAATGTACGAATTAAATTATCAAAATTCACTTCAAAGTCATCACTAATCGAGAAGTCTACAAACATCTTACTCTTCAAAAAAACAGGAGCATTATGTGTACCATTCTGACGCATTATCGGTATAACTTTATTATTATCAATATTTGACAAGAGTTCTGAAGTAATTATCATCTTTTCATATCCTACTCCACCAACACCACTATTTGCTTTTTCAACATATCTATCAGTACAAATCATTAATACAAAATCTGAGTTTTGCAAGTTCTGCTCCATGAAATAAGGTAAATCATCTCCTGGCTTCAAATCCCACAAATCAATAGTTGCATCTATTCCAGAATATCTTAATCTTGTTGCGAAATCTAATACCCACTTTTTATGTGTTTGCGAATCATGTGAGTATGATATAAATACCTTTGGTGCATTCATAATAAATTATCCTTTCTTAGTCATTTTAATATTTAGGATATGATTATCAGTAATATTAATACTATATTTTACTATAAATTATATTTATTAAAATTATATAACTATATTATATGATAATATCAATCTATATCAAGAAAAATCCGACCATAGTATTTCATAATATTATCGTACCAATTCTTTTGTATAAACATTATACTTTAAACATTCCATAAAGTGTTAACTTCCTCCTTTTTTCTACTTATAACAACCTGCAAACATATTATACTACTTTTATTTTAATTATTCAAATATTATCTTCATTTGTTAGGCGAATGTATGTTCTCTTGTCTTGTGCTATTGACACACAAAACTGTACATAACAATCATTTTCACCACTTTCAGACTAAGGATCTAGTGCCCGATTTATTAAGTTAAATCGAGTAGGAGGTCATTCATTAGTTGAATGACCGACCTCTCACACCACCAAGCATACCGTTCGGTACTTGGCGGTTCTTTAGTTTACAGTTACTTGTTAATATAGTAATCGTAGAAAAAGATGTAGCCTATATCTTTCAACTTTTGATTGCTAAGGCTACGGTTAAGAATTGGGCTATTGGATATTCTCCAGTACCCTTTTCTTGTATTAGCATATTCCCATGCCTTTGATTTCTCAATCCCTAGATGTTTTAGATATCTAAATTTCGTTTTAATTTTCTTCCACTGTTTCCAGTAAATCATTCTTAACCTTCTTCTGAACCACTCATCTGTCTTTTTAAGAAGTGTCTTTATATCAGATATTTTAAAATAATTAATCCACCCTATTATATAGCTTCTCAATTCAAGACGTCTTCTTTCATTTCCCCATCCATTACTTCTTGAAGTCAACATTTTTATTCGTTTCTTCATTTTATTTATTGCCTTTGGATGGATTCGCAATCTCGCTTCCTTTCTGTAAATGTAGAATGTAAACCCCAAGAATTTTACATTTTTCACATGACTTACTACTGTCTTTTCTTCATTTACTGTTAAGAATAATTTCTTCTCTATAAATGATTGTATATTTGTCAGTGTTCTCCTTGCCGCTTTTCTACTCCTACAAAATATCATGAGGTCGTCCGCATAGCGGACGAAGCGATGACCACGCTTTTCTAGTTCTTCATCAAGTTCATTTAACATGATATTACTTAACACTGGACTTAGCGGTCCACCTTGCGGTGTCCCTACCCCTGTTGCTTTAAAAGTGTGGTTAACAACAACACCTGCTCTTAAGTACTTATGAATTAAAGAAATCACTCGTCCATCTTTTATAGTTCTTGATAAGACTTCAATTAACTTACTATGGTTAACTGTATCAAAGTATTTTTCTAAATCCATATCCACTACATATTTATAGCCTTGGTTGATATTTTCTTTACATCTCTTCATTGCATCATGGGCACTTCTTTTTGGTCGAAATCCAAAACTATTATCCGAAAATTGCTCCTCAAATATCGGTGTTAACATCTGAGCTATTGCTTGTTGAATAACTCTATCAACTACCGTTGGAATACCTAACTTTCTTACTTTTTCTTTTTCTTCTTTGGGTATTTCTACCCTCCTTACTGCTTGTGGTTTATATTTTCCACCTAAAATTTGCTCTATTAGGGTTGCTCCATGATAGGTGAAGTTTAAGCTCTGTAACCTCCATGCCATCAATCCCTGATGCTCCCTTATTCGATTTTACCTTTTTAAATGCTTTGTTCATGTTGTCTCTTGATACTATCTTTTCAAGCAAATCTTTCTCTTCCAAGTGACTGTCGATAAGGTTGTTTTCAGCTATCCTCCGTAAATCATGCGCTTTTACATATCCTCTCTGTTCCACAGATACTTTCCTTAAATAGCCTTCTTTATGAAGTTGTCTGCATTTTGTTTTACTTTCAGTAACATTCATTGACTCTTATCTCCTAAAGTTCCGTCCTTCCCTAATCATTCATGACTGATTAGGTACTATGACTTCTGCTGACTTCTCATGACAAACCTTATTTCGACCGTGTTTCATACTCTGTTTCCACACGTCCATGAGACCTCCCCAGGTAAGAACGCAATCTTCCTCTCCTTCTATCTGCCACATTTACACCTTTTGTTCTCGAGTAGTTATTGGGCTTCAGTTTGTTAGGCAACCTTACCCACAAAAGTATGCCTTCTATGTGATTTCTGTTCGTCAGACCAGAGATTTGCCATCCGACTTCCTTCAGATTCCCCGTCACCGAGGACACCCTTGTCATTGGCTATACGCTTTCCACTACTAGGACACGTTAGGGACTTTAACCCATAAGATTGCGCCCATGCTGGGCACACCTAAAAAAGACTTTTAGGAAATCCTAAAAAGTCTTACAATACACAAAATCGTTATATAGCGCACATATCACAGAATGAACTAGAAAAGACCCTCCTTATGGAGGGTCTTATAAAATATCTTGCATTACAACTAATTTTCTTGGATTATCATTTCGACTTTAATACATTCATTACAATTATTTTCCTTAAATACTTCGTATACTCTACAACTGTAGTTATAACCTCTTTTAAGGAGCTCAGTAACTTCTGGACTATAATACCTTGGTAAATAACCAATATGCAAACCTTTACTATTACATATCTTAATTGCATTATTATCATAATCATTCTCTGACTCTAGAACCAACTTCAAAGCTTCATATTTTTCTATATCAATAGATTTAGCACACTCTTCACCATTGCAACCGATATAATGTCTAGGACCAGCCAAATAAAATATCCTCGTAACATCTCTTATATCATCATTCATCATTATAGGATCAATAAATTCCAAACTATCAATTGGTAGTCTAGCCCCACTTCTTTTTAATAGTTTATATTCATCATATTTTTCCATATTATATTTCGAAAGAATTGTTTCAATACCTCTTCTTTTTTTATCAGGTAATCTACTTGAGAAAACAGGAAATAATATATCACTTTTATAAATCTCATTAATATTCTCAAATCCAATTAAAAGTTCAAATCCTGCTTTTATGGCTTTTTCTACCTCAAATCCATATTCAAATTCAAATTGACCATTTTTAGACAAGTGTCCAATAATAAATTGGCGTCTTGATTTCGGGTCTTTCCAAATTAAATAAATAAAATCTCTTCCATCTTTAAAAGACATACTATTCCTCCTCTCCAAAAAATGTTAGTTTCATTAATTTCACTTTTTCTAACAAAAAAAGCTTAACTAGTTGCTTTCTTTTCTTACTAAATAATTCATCAGGATATGATTCAAAAATGTTATCCAATGACTGTCCATTAATTACTTCCTTTATTATATTAATTAAATGCAAAACATGTTCCGAATAATTTTGCTTAATATGTTTAAGCACTTCTAGATGGGTAGGTTCTTTTCTTCTATATTTATTTATTCTAATTCGTGACTTTGACTTGCTATCAACTAATGAGTTGAATTTTACTATATCATTACCTAAATATGTATCAATTTTTTCTTCTTCTATATAACAACACAATGAAGATCCATTATCATATAAAGGACACATTTTTAGATTGTTTTCAGTTCTAATTACTGCCCAATTATTTTGATGCCTATCTGTGTTACCTATTAAGAAATCAAAAATAATTATCTTTAAAAATTCATATTTCAAATTGTACTCGTCAAGTGAATTTAGTATCATTTCTAGAGAATAATATTCTTGCTTATCATCATCATGCATATTCTCAGGATTGTAATTTGGATACATCTTATTTATTAAATATATACCTTCGATAAGTATTTCATGCTTCTTATTTATAAGGAGACTCAAGGAACCCATTCTTGACCTATATTTGCCTATTTTTATTTTTGCGCATTCGATTCCTATTAAGCAAGCTAAATCTTCAGCTAATTTTTCTGATATGTGCTCTGTAGTTTGTTCTGATTTAGTAAATTTAAATAGTCCTGTTTCCTCTAATTCATGATTAATGAGCCATTCTTTTTCGCTTCTTCCACTTCCCTCAGAAGCACCCTCATACACACTCCAACAACTAAAATCATTTATCATTCGTAATATCTTCCATCATTTTTTCTCCTCAATTATACTATCGAACCTCTATCATTTAATAGAAAGTAGTTATAACGTCAAGGTATACATGATTAAATTTTAAATCAATAGTCACATATAGTCAATCGTTTTTTATAATCATATGTTAATAACAGCAAAATCATTTTCAATAATCAGACTATATATAGTGGATAAAGTGCTTTCGCTTACTATATATAGTATAACTACCACTTAAAAAAATATAGATAATTTATTCTTAACCCTATATATAGTATATATCATTACTTTACGACATGAACACGACTTAAAATATTGCAAAAAATTTCTACCTCTAATGTGTAGAAATAGACATATTATATATACCGTTAGGGTTTCTAGATAATCTTTTGTGTGCCTAATGTTATAAGAACGTTTGTTCTGTTGATGATGGATTATAACAAAACTTGAGGTTCATAAACCCACTTTTCCAAATATATCCACCTTCGGATCAGAGGGTTGTGGGTTCAAGTCCTACCACGTGTGTTAAAGAAAACCTAGGTTTACAAATTGTAGACCTAGGTTATTTTTAAGTAAGTAAACCCAGCAAATATCTGGGTTACAATAGCAATATATTTTAACTTATTTTCGTTAATTTCTACATATTTTCATTAGCTTTGTTAATACTTCTTTTATTTACAATGTAAAACTTATTGCCTTTCATAATCTCTTTCATTTGTTCCTACCCTTATATGCTTTTAAGTACTAGTTATATTTCTCAAAGTCTTTAGGTAGATTCATTCCATTTTGGTTAATTTCAAAAAACAAATTTTTCCTGTAGCCCCATAGCACAAGTTTTCTGGCTTTTACTTCATTAATTTTTAACTCTTCTTGAATTTTAGCATAATCAATAGAACCCTTTCTTCTATATGATTTAAGAGCTATGTTTAAAACAGATTCTCTTATAGTATATTTCTTTATGCCAAAATATATTAACAAACCCCCAATCAACATAAATATCGAGAGAATTATACTGGCAGTAACTGTAACCTCTATAGGGTCTGGATCATTATTTCTACCAAGTATCATTCCAAATATCATAATAACTGAAAATAATTCTATTAAAACACCAGTAACTATCCTAATCATCACTATTCCCCCACTTTAAATTTACGACTTTCGCTCTTATAAATATAACATTTTGCAAATAAAATTTCTATACCAACTTTGATATTTCCTTCATACAGCTTATCCACCTCAAACAAATATGCAAAAAAATAGGGTTGGACATATCATCCCTACCCTATTTTATACATGAAATACATTCTTATGAATTACTCTTCCTCAAATAACCTATAGCCAAACTCAAAAGGCATCGTCTCTTGGCTTTCTCCAGCTAGTAAAATAACCGTATTATACTCCACAAGCCCCTTGCCTTCTTTATAGACTCTTACTTCTTTGTACTCCTTATCAGGATATTCTTCCATTCCGGGTACACGTGTTTCTGTCTTCACTAGAGACTTTCCTTTATCATCTTTTGATATATCTATAATGGTTGTCTCTGCTTCATAGGTCTTATTATCAATCACAACCTCTTGAGTCCACTTATTTCCTTCTTCCACAGGTAACTTCAACACGACTTGCTCTCTTATTATAATGGATTGGGAATGTCTTCTTGTTTCATTCTTTCGAATTTCCTTAATAGAATCTTTAGTAATCTCATAAGTTGTTTCTAGAATTCGTTCTTCTCTAGAAAGTCCTTCTCCACCACTTAGGTCTTCTATTTCTCCTTTAAAATTCAATGTAAGTTTATCATCATTCTTAATGACGGAATTTAGCGTAAGTGTTTGCCCATATTCTACTGTTCCATTATAAATAAGAACGGTTCCTTCTACAGCTGGAAAATATTTAGCTAATTCTTCACTATATGCTTCTTCTATTACCTGATCTTTATCATCAGTCGTTTCTACTTTAGATTCTTCTTGCGTTCCATCTGTTTTAGTTCCTTCTGTATTAGACCCTTCTTCCTTAGTCCCTTTCTCTTCTTGCTCATATGTGTTTAAGTCACTACAACCAATTAAGCCAGCAGCTAAGGTTAGCATACATATACCTAATACTATTTTTTTAGTTAAAGATTTCATATCTTCATCCCTTTCTATTATTGTTCATACTCACTATTTCTCATCTATCTATTGTCGTAATCAAAATGCTCAATTCATCCAACTTTTTAACATTTATGTTAGACTTCTTATGGACTCATTCATGGTACAGCACATATGATTGGATTCATTGATTTATTAATATCACCTCCATCTGTATCTTATTATAGATGGTAAGTCTTAATAAATCGTTACAAAATGGTTAAAGTTTTATAGGAAGCTCAATACCAAGTGTGGTCCCTCTTCCATGAATACTATTAATATGCAGCTGTCCATGATGCAAAAGAATAATCTCTTTACTAATAGCTAATCCAATTCCGCTACCTGCTCCTCTCGATTTCCCCTTATAGAATTTTTCTGTAACCTTTTTAAGATCTTCTTCTGGTATACCTATACCGTTATCCTCAATTTCAATCACTACATATTTATCCTTAAGTATTGTTCGGATACTAATGGAGCCATTCTCACCTGTAAACTTAATGGCATTGTCGATTATGTTAATAAATACTTGCTTAAGCCTGCTTTCATCTCCTGGAATAATGCAATCTCTTTCATGCAATTTCAAAGAGGCTTTAATACCTTCTTGACCAAACCTTATTTTAAAATGGGTATAGACCTCTTCTAGTAATGCCTTAATGGGCACATCCTTCAAATCCAGTGTTATTTTCCCTGATTGAAATTTTGAAAAATCTAGAAGTTCTTCAACTAATCCAGAGAGCCTCTTAGCTTCTGTGGATATAATCTTAAGCCCTTCCTGCTCTTCTTCCTTGCTCTCTATTTCCCCTGTAAGTATAATCTCACTCCACCCTCTAATAGCCGTAAGGGGTGTTCGCAACTCATGAGATATAGAGGATATGAACTCATTTTTCACAATTTCACTCTTTTCAATTTCTTTTGCCATGAAGTTCAACGTATCCGAGAGTCTTCCGATTTCATCCTCTTTCTTCTTACTGGCTCGCTTAGTAAAGTCTCCTGATGCCATAATTTCTGCAATATTGGTGAGTTCCTTGACAGGTTCAACAATCCCCCTTGCTAAAAAAGAACTTAGTATGAACATCATCATAATTACAGCTATACCAATAGCTAAAGCCAGGTTAGATATAAAACTAACCATAGCGCGGATATCTTCAACGGATATAACATACCTGAGTACGCCAACGATATGGTCTAGACGATATAGCGGAATAGATATGGCCATTACGCTTTCACCATGGGCTTGATCTCTTGCCATGACCACCTTGTTTCTACCTAATAATGCTTCTTCAACATCTTCTGCATAGGCTACATTTCCAATCATCAATCCATAGGAGTCTGTTATGGTATTTCCATCCATATCAATCACTTGCATATAAAAGGTGTTATTCATATACTCATTTTCTAATATATATTTTGCTTTTTCATAAATGGTCTCATTGATAAGATATTTATTATAGGTCTCCCCTAACAGGTTGGCTCGGTTAACTAATTGCTTTGTAGCACTCTCAACATAATAGGTTCTCACCACCCATAGAAAGATAACTTCAAACATCAGCACAATACTAAGAACGATTATACCATTCTGTCTATATAACCGATATTTAATACCTCTCATTCTTCCAAGCTCCATATATAGCCATGCCCCCATACGGTTTTCAAGAACAGCGGTTGGGAAGGGTCTTCTTCTATTTTCTGACGTATCCGTCTCACATTCACATCCACTGTTTTTATATCGCCAAAATAATCGACTCCCCACACTTGATCCAATAGCTCATCTCTACTAATAACTCTGTTTTTATGATGGATTAAAAAACTTATAATGGCATATTCTGTCGGTGTTAGTGAAATGTATGTTTCATACTTCTTTAAGGTTTTCTTATCCATATCCAAGGCAAATGGTCCGATGGTAACCCTATTATTTTTATACTTATTAGTACTACCGATATCCAACCTTCTCAATAGGGACTGTATACGTGCAATAAGTTCCTTGGGACTAAAGGGTTTTACGATATAATCATCAGCCCCTTTACGAAGTCCAGTAACTTTATCATCTTCCATACCTTTAGCTGTAATCATGATAATCCCTAGTTGGTCATACTTCTCTCTAAGGATGCTACATACTTCAAATCCATCTATATCAGGAAGCATGACATCTAATAAAGCAATATCTACACGATTGTCCATTCTATCTATGGCTTCTTGTCCACTCTCTGCTTCTATGACCTCATACCCAGATCCCCTCAGTTTAATCTTAATAAAACTTCTGATGGATTTTTCATCTTCTAAAACTAATATTCTTCTGGTCACCTTCTATACTCCTTTCTTATAAGATCAGATATCCAAATCTTTTATAATAGAGAGAACATCTCCTGCAGTTTATTTAACGTCATATCATGTATTGTTTTCCCCTGATGGTTAAAAAGGCTTCCTACTATAACCCTATGCTTATTTTCGTGTAAAACAATTTCGTAATCTAGTCTCTCACTTTTCTTGATCCAGTCTGTTATAGAATAGCTTCTAATGGCAAAGAGACCTTCAAGTACTTGTTCTTCGTCTTCTGTTTTATAAAATTCTACAGTATGTTCATCTTCATTGCTCGTAATGGCAAATTGCTCCTTCCATTCTAATGGGATGATTATTTTATAGTTATCCCTATAATTTTCATATTCCCTCTGAATAAGTGATACCTTCTTATCTCCATCCCACTGGTACCACTCTTTAATATAATTAGGATCTTTGTTAGACTGCTTACTTAATCCTTTATCTGTAATCAATCCAAATTCAATAATTCCATCATGGTTAATATCTTCTGACTTGGTGATATTCCCCCAAAGTCCTTTGGGCTTAGCTAGACCTCCTAATACCTCAACTAGCTGATCGTCCTTCACAATGAGTAACTCTGTATAGCCACTAAAACTCCCAATATCATGGTCTATAAAAATTCCCAGATCATTTATGGACGCTCTACCCAAGGTCATGGTGCTATCATAGCTTTTATTTCTCATATCATATCTATATAGAATCATTAATTCACTTTGCATGTAATGAAGCACTTCTATATAATCCATGTGAAGCTGTGTATCTTTACCTAATACAATAACTTCTTGTTTTCCATCCTTATTCACATCCTTAATACTCACTTCTCTATAACTTCCACCATATAGCTGACGAAAATAATCATCATGATAGGAATAGATTGCCAGTGGCTTATTCATACCTTTATCTCCACTATAACCTATACATATCTCTTTCTTACTATCTCCCGTTATATCTTCTAGTAATACAAAATCAAATCCATATAGCCCACTAACGATACGATTAATCTCTTGCCACTTATCATCTTGCTTTTTCAAGATTAACATACCATATCTTTCTGAACTAGAATTCAGAGGATCTACTTCTCGATACAAAATAGATAACTCCATGACACCATCATCATCGAGATCAACCTTTCTAATAGCTTCCCCTGGCTGTTTTGCAGATATTGTCAGGACTTTATCCTCTCCTAACCATTCCTTTATCACCATTGCAATCTCTTTATCTGCTACAGCACTCTTAGGGATACGTATGAGTTCTTCAGGTGTCTTAATCTGAACACAACCTGTCAGGATATAAATTAGTAGGATTATGAGTAGGATATGAGTCTTCTGTCTCATGATGTATCCCTCCAATCATTGTCTATTTTTAACATTCTTTGGGTACATTATGTATCGATCTACTGTTGTCTAATCTGTATCTTCTTAAGATGCTATAGACAACAACCTCATTCTACAACAAAAGAGGCTACGCCTCGTTCCGCAAAGCGGATTTGTCGTTAAGAAATTTACCTTAGCGCATATGGATACACTTCTGTTCCATATGCTTAGAAAGTAGAACTATCTTATAAGATAAAAAATAGAGTCATTTGAAAGAATTATAGCTGCAAAAAGGACTACTCGTCAATACATGATTTGATGAGCAGCCCTTATATTTACCTATGATTATTTTTTAAATGCGTTAACCTGTTCTTGAATCTTTTCAATAATATCATAATAGCCTGTTCCTTTTAATTCATCAAGCATCTTAGGTATTTCTACCCTTGGATCGCCAGCACCTGTCAATATTGTTGCCTTGTATTTGTCTATGACACTCTTAGAAGCAGCTATCTCTGTTTCCATCACTGAAAAATCAGGTGTGAAACCAATGATTGGGCTTCCTTTAGCTGATTGAATATCTTTTTTAACTAATTCCCATTGATTAGCTGGTGCAGGAGAAGTAGGATACATGGTGAAGAATGTTGCTTGTGAGAATGTCCATGGGTTGAAACCATCGTTAAGTTTTTCAATGGTACCTTCCTCTGTTTTCTTGTAATGCTTGTCTTCTATACCATAAGCTAACATGTTTCGATACTCTACATTTAAGTTAGCATATTGAAGGTATTTAAGTGCAGCATCTATGTGCTTGGAGTTAGCACTTATACCATTCATAGATCCACGAATTGAAGCCGTTGAATAGATAGGTCCATAGCGTTTTACAGTCTTGATTTTATGATCTTTAATGGAAGACCATATCGCATCTGCACCAATGAAACCTTGACCTGACCATACAGCTGAGTATTTATGTTCTTCTTTTATTAATGGTGCATCTGGATTAATATAACCAGCATCATACCACTTATGTACGATATCTAACTCTGCTAAGTAATCCTCTGCTTCAAATACACTAACCACTTCTGTTGAATCACCATCATAAGGTAAGCCAATGAATAAGTCTCTGATAATAAATTCATAATTAGTACCTACTCTAAATCCATCTTTGTTGACCATTAGTGGATATTCATTAGGTTTCTTTTCTTTAGCAACCTTGAGGATAGGTGTTAATTCCTCGATATTATTACTTAAGTTTTCAACATCTGCACCACACTGGTTAATGATAAATTCTTCATCAAAACACCAGTACTCAGTTGCAGCTGAATCTTTATATACAGGAATAGCATATAATTGATTGTCTATCATAGAACCGTTCCATACAACATCAGGAATATACTTGTTGAGGTCTGGAGCAGATTCTTTCACTTTTTCTGTTATGTCAGCAAAATATCCTTTTTGAGCACCCATGGCATAGTTATTGTACCATTCACATGTAAATGCAATATCGAAATACTCACCAGTTGACATAGCTAATAAAGCTTTTTCATTATCATAATACTTAATATCGACTGTTACTCCAATATCTTTTGCTGATTTTTCATTTAATACTTTTATGGTTTCAGCATATTCTTTGGGCTGGTCCCCTCCAGTAATCCAAACTAAATTAACAACTTTGTCTGCCTTACCTCCTGAAGTCTTTTTCGTACAAGCTGAAATTGAGAATACCATCGTTATGATAAGCATCATACTTAAAATTTTCTTTAACATCCTTTAAACACCCTCCTTTTTTTATTATAGAAACTATATTGTAAATGCTTAAAACCATCATCGTTATTGACCATAAGCATTTTCAATCGTGGACGGAACCTATCTAACCTTTTACAGCACCGATAGTTAAACCTGAAATAAAGTATTTCTGGAAGAATGGATAGGTAGCTGTTATAGGAAGTACAACCACCATAACGATGGCCATACGTATGGTTTCTGAAGGTAGTCGATTAGCAAGCTCTGTTGCATTACCCATAATGGCACCATTATTAGCTAAAAACTCTACATTCTTCTCAATCCGCATTAAAACATACTGCAATGGGAATGACCCGCTATCATCCATATAGAGCATTGCCAAGTACCAATCATTCCAATAGGTAAAAGCTAAGAACAATCCAATGGCAGCAAGCCCTGGTAGTGAAATGGGTAATATCAGTTTAAAAAAGATTATAAATTGATTAGCACCATCCATTTTTGCTGATTCAACAATGGAATCTGGTATGGTCGTCTGAAAAAATGTTCTCAAAATAATAATATAAAATGATGATACTGCCAAGGGTAGAATCAGTGCCCATATGGTATTTTTCAACATTAAAAACTGGGTATTAATCATATAGGTTGACACCATACCGCCTTGAAAAACCATGGGTATAAATATCATAATGGTGTATAATTTTCTGTATCTAAAATTCTTTCTAGAAAGCACATAGCCCATGGAAGCATTAAGTAATAGACCAATTGCCGTGCCGCCAACTGTAACAACTACAGAAACAAGAAAGGCTTTACCTATTGATTCCTTTATATCCCATAAATATTGATAGGCATTCATCGAAAATTCAGCAGGAATGAAACTATAGCCTATATCTGTAATCGATTGATTAGACGATATGGATATCATAATGATAAAAATTAACGGTAAAATGCTAAAACAAGCCAATAAGAAAAAGATATATGTAAAGATTAAATTCGTTCCAATGGATATGCGATTAAGGGGTTTTGATTTTGTGGTCTTGGTCTTTTTCATTGTCTACTCCTTTCTTTATGAACACATTAGAACAATGAATTCTCATGATCTATTTTTCGGGTAATAGCATTAGCCACCAGTATAGTCATACATCCAAATACAGATTGAAAGAAGGCTGCCGCAGAACTCATACCAATGTTGCCCAGGGTCATAAGTGCCTTATACACATAGGTATCAATGGTTGTGGTAACATTCAGTATTGGTCCACTATCTCTCGTCACTTTATAGAACAAACCAAAATCCGAATTAAAGATTCTTCCAACTGCTAGAATAAACATAATAATCATGATGGGTTTAATCATTGGTAGTGTAATCTTGGTAACTTGTTGCCACTTGGTAGCACCATCAATAACAGCCGCTTCATAATAAGTAGCATCAATCCCCGTTATAGATGCCAGATATACAACCATGCCATAGCCAACACTTTTCCATAACTGTACAATGACTAATATATAGGGCCAATGTTTAGCCTCGTTATACCACTTGACTGGATTGAGATTAAAATAAACCAGAATTTGATTGAGTACACCTTTATCAAAACTAAAAAATGAAAATACAAAATAGCCCACTACAACCCATGATAGAAAGTGGGGTAACAGTATGGCTGTTTGGAATCGCTTTGCCATCCGTTGATTGAATAATTGAGACATCATAATCGCTAAGGTAACAGGTATAACAACACCTAAGATAATAAAGACAATATTATAGAGAATCGTATTTCTAATCATAATGTAGGCATCTTTGGTAGCAAATAAAAACTCAAAATTCTTAAGTCCTATCCATTCACTGGCCAATAAGCTTTGAACAAATCCTTTACCAGGCATTAGCCTATACTTTTTGAATGCAATGATAACACCTAACATCGGTAGATAAGCAAAAAGTATGTACCAAATTGTTGTTGGAAGAGCTAATGCAACGAGTTCAGCATCGTCTCTGGATAACTTTTTCTTTTTAGATCGTTTTAGCATGCTTTCACCTCTTATACTTTTTGTGTTTGTTATTAACCCCAATTCCTACTGAATAAAAGTCGATAAGACAATATGTTACAACAATTTCTCCAATAGCATCATGATATGAATAAATGATGCCTTATTCAACATCATTCGTGTCACATTTTGTCACTATATTTAATTAGGTAAAATGTGTATATTTCATTAATATATTAATGATATTACCATATTTTTCACTATAAGTCAATGATGTGTTTGTGTTTATTTACCATGTTTTTTGCATATATAATTACTTTTTTGTAACATTTGCCGAATCTTATGTTCGTTCCTTTTTTTATCTTTTGGCTTTGTATTTTTATGTTTTTTCACGATTTTACATATGTTAAGTTATGATTTTAGCCATATCTGTTTTATTTCTTATAGTACTAGGGTCTTACATAATAGGTAAATTATGCCACCATAAAAATAAAAATATTGGCAACACAAAAAAGGATGTCTCATTAAAGCACTTTGATGAGACATCCTCTTTCTTATCATTAAAATTAAAGCATATAAAATGATAGGGTGGTACTACGCTAGAACAATTTTGTTGTAAGCAACACCCATTCTATCTAATAGTTTGCCTTCACGCTCATGACAAGTTAATACAATAATCTGTCGATCTAACTGTGTAAGTAGCTGAAGGGCTTTTTCTAATCTTTTATCATCATATTGTGTGAAACAGTCATCAAGTATAAGGGGTAAAGAAGCTCCTTCACTCATAATATCAATGATACTTAGTCTTAGACCAAAATACATTTGGTCCACTGTTCCTTTGCTTAATTTCTCAATAGGGGTTAATTGCAATTGATTCGGCTCATACGTCAACACATCCATATTCGGATTAATCTTTATATCTGTATACTTGTGATTGGTAATCTTACCAACAATCCTAGATACTTTCTCGTTTAACTTTGGTGCGAAATTGTTTTGAATATCTCTTGAAATATTTTCTATAGCATCCTTTGCCATGGTTAATGCTTTTATTTTTTTATCGTATTTTTCTCGCTGTAGCTTCATTTCATCTATTTCCTCTTCAATATCTACAAGAGGTCTTACTTCTTTTTGAAGGTTAATTATTTTACTTTCATACCCACTAATATCCTTGTTAACCCTTAGTATTTTATTTACCAATTCCTTTTGCTCTTGCTCTAACTCATCTTTTGTCTTTTGTACTTGTATAGCATTCTCATCAGATTTAGCCAAGGTTGCTCCCAATTCTTCAAGCGTCGTGGTGCCTAATAATTGATGATACAGGGCTTCTTGATATTTGAGTTCTTGGCGCACTTGATTATACCGATTCTTCTTTTCTTTTACTTTTGTAAAATCTTCTTCAGAGGATGCTTCATATTTGGTACCAATATGTTTAATCTTTTCCTCTAGCTCAGTAATAACTACCTTCATTTCCTCTATTTTTTTATCTTTTTGTGCGTTTTCTTCTTTTTTTAATTGAATGTTTTTTTGCAGCTGTTTATAATCTTCATATCGCTCTTTAACACGTTGAATATGATCTTTGTTAACTTCCTCAACATCTAGAACCAAGCTTATCCAGTAAATGAGATGCTCCTGTTGATCATTGATCATTCGTTCTAATTCTTGTTTTTCCTTTATCAAAACGCCATAACGGCTTTTTTGTTCTTCATATCGCATTTTTTGATAAGCCTGTTGTTCTTTTAGTCGCCTTAATTCTTCTAGGTTACTACATGTATTTTTCTGCAAGAGTTCTTCCTGTTTTAACGCTATTTCCTTAAGCTTTTTCATTTGATCTATTTCTTCTTGCTTAAGTACCTGTAATGTGTCTTCCAATATCTTTATATGTTGATTTTCTTTTCTATAGCGTAACCAAAATACCAAACTCCCTAGTGCAAAGATTGCAGATATCGCTTCAAAAACTAATTTATTCAAAAACAGCCCTACTCCCAATGTCATCAAAAAGCCAACAACACATACAAACATCATATTTTTATTTTGGGAAGCCTTCTGGCATTGTTGTTTATAGCGTTCTTCTTCTAACGCTAGAGCATGAGCATTATGATGCTGTGTATCTCTTTTTTCACTTTCTAATAGCTCATAGCTTTTGATATGGTCTATTATCTGGTTGCTTTCTACTTGCTCCAATGTATCCGGTTTGATGGTTTTCAATTCCTTGTCTAAGGTCTCATATTGTTTTTTCCTTGTTTCATAGAGATGATATGTGGATACAATCTCTTCTAATTCTCCCAAGGCTTCACCCTCTTGATCTTCTAGTGCCTTAACTGCGCCATATTGGGTATATAAATGCTCAAGGGATCTCTTAACTTCATCTCTCTCTGCTCTTAGTTCTTCTTGTCTTACCTGATTAACTTGTAATGTATGTAATACCTTAAGGGCATGATCAATTTCTTGCACCTCTACGCTTTCGTAAGTCTTATAACCCTCAAGGGTTTCTTTTTTAAGTATAATGGCTTCCTGCATAGCCTTTGCTTCTTCATATTGTTTCTGTAGTTTCTCCAAATTAATAAGTGTTAGATTTTCCTCATTCTCTGCCTTCATAGACTCTAATGTGTTCAATTCTTCTTTGCTAGCCAAGAGGTTTTTTTGTTGTTCCATAACCTGTTGCCACGCCTTAGTGGCTACATTTTTTTCTTCTTTTAGAAGCTTAAGTTTCTCAACCATTTTTCCATATGGACTGGTTTTCTTTCGTGATGCTGTCCCAATTTCTGTAAGTTTTGTTTCTAATTTATCCACTACATTTTTGACGGATATTTCATCATCTTTACTTTCTCCAAGATTAATGAGCCTGTCTTTAACTTCTTTTACCAGATCCTCACCGGTTTTACTACTCAGTTGTCCAATACTGATGGTGTTTTTAAAAGTGGCTTTATTAATGCCTAGATGTTTCCATGCTGGTTGGTGCAACTTAATGACCTTATCATAATCAAAGGTTTCCGTCACATTTTCACCTGTTTGATTATCGAAAATCGCCACCTGATCATGGCGTTTCATGAAATTTCGTTCAATTCGATACTCTCTACCGTCATAGCCATAGATTAAGATGCCTTTGTATTGATTACTATTTTCCCAAGGCAGATACTGATCATAATCTTCCTCGTATTGCTTATTCTTCGTGTGAGGTCTATAAAAACCATAAAACATGCCCTCAATGAATTTATGAAAGGTTGATTTACCTGCTTCATTGGGTCCATAAATCAGGTTAACACCTTTTTCTAATGTAAGCTCTTTATTTTGATATTTTCCAAAGCTGCTTAGATGTACTTTTTTAATATGCATTCGTTTTCACCTTCTCACTCAACAACGCTTCTATACCTTCATATAAAGCTTGCCGATTGATCTCATGTTCTAAATCTTGGTCTTGCATGTAGGCAATAAATTTGCCAATGACATTACCTTCATTCTCTTTACGTAACCTTGTTAAGTCATAATTAGGCTTCGTCTCGTCGTAGACTTCTGCATAAGCCACCAATTCTTCCATACGTTCTTTTATGTACTTTTTATCTAATACGTGATCTTTGTCTCGTAATCCTCTAAAATACAACCGATACATGTTATCTCTATGACAATTAACCAGTTGATTTTCAGCTGTCGTAATCATATCTTCAAGTGTCATATGATCACCTACTTCCACATCTAATGCTATAAATTGGCGCTTGGCAAATGGTACAAACCGAACATCTAATGTATCCTTATCAACAGTCCCTTCTATAAAACCATGCTGTCCTGTTTCACCAAAGTCCAAGGGCTCAGGGCTACCAGGATAAGCCATATTAGGGGCTATAAAATCGTGTTTGTGAATGTGTCCTAGTGCAATATAGTCAAACCCTTTTTGAAGGATGTTTTCCTTATCCATAGGTAAATACTCGGATTTCTGATAGACGTCTCCGTGAGCTAATAATATATTGATTCGCTCTCCATCTTCTATGGTGATATCACGAAACATTCTTTCCTTAATGGTTTTCTTATGCCAACTCAGCCCATAGATATCCACATTAAATGCGTCAAATGATAATTTATCCACATGGGTACCCATGATATACACATTAGGCGATAAATCCATGATAGCATATTTGGACTGCTTATTCATAATGGGATCATGATTACCTGCAATGATAATCACATGGATAGGAGCTATCTTCTGTAGTTGTCCACTAATCTCTTTCAAGTCACCCACAGTTACGTAGTCATCTTCAAATAAATCCCCACTAATAAAAAGAAAATCAGCCTTATTTTCCTTAGCTCTATGTATAATCCTATAAAAAGTGTCTTTTATCTCATAACGTCTCTTCTTGGCAAAAGTACTTCCAAAACTAGCCTGTTTAAATTCCATACCAATATGGACATCGCCAGTATGTATAAATCGCATGGTAACGACCCCTTTCGAACATATATTCTTATTCTATCAGATATCATCCATTAGTGTCAAAGAGTAAAAGTAACAATCAGCCACTCCATAGTATAGAGGAATAGTCATCATACTTTGTGTATGCATGACATGAGCGTTTCCTAAAAAACAAAAAAAGCATGCTCTAAGCACACTTTCATTCGCCAAAATTAATGCCTATTAACTTACCTGTCTGTATTAAGACATGCTCTTCATCCACTAATTTCAGTTTACCAGCTACTTCACCAAGTGGCGTAGCCTTCACTCTATTATTGACAATGGAAACCGTCTTTCCATAGTTCTCTTCTTTTACTAATTTAGCTGCATAAGCACCTAATTGGGTTGCTAGTACCCGATCGTATGGCGAAGGTGATCCGCCTCGTTGTTGATAGCCTGGTATGGTAACGCGGGTTTCCAAACCTAGCTTGTCTCTAATTTCCTCGGCTAGACAGTAGGATACAGATGGGCATTTCCTCTTTTCTCGTTCTCGCTTGACCTGTTTACGCTTCATATAAAATTCTTCCTGACTAAGAGCACCTTCAGCAACTGCTAATATAGAGAAATTCTTGGTCTTATGACGCTCACTAAGGGCTTCTAAGACCCTTTCTGTATGATAAGGTATCTCAGGTATCAGAATGACATCAGCCCCACCTGCAAGCCCTGCATGAAGTGTTAACCAACCTGCTTTATGACCCATGAGCTCTACGAGCATAACCCGATCATGGGAATCTGCTGTGGTATGAATCCGATCAATGACTTCTGCAGCTATGTCCACGGCACTATGAAAACCAAAGCTTTCATCTGTTCCCCATATATCGTTATCTATCGTTTTTGGTAAAGCAATCACATGAAGCCCTTCTTCTCTTAAAAGATTAGCATTCTTATGGGTACCATTTCCTCCTAGGATAATAAGACAGTCAAGGTTTAATTTTTTATAAGTTTCACGCATTTTTTTAATCTTATCAATACCATCTTCTTCAATCTTACGCATTTTTTTATAAGGGGTACGAGAAGTTCCAAGAATCGTTCCACCTCGAATAAGAATTCCTGAAAAATCCAGTGGTGTCATAATCTTATAGTCACCATGAATTAATCCCTTAAAACCATCTCTTATACCAATAATATCACAATCAAACATCCCATAAGACGCTTTGGCAACACCACGTATTGCAGCATTTAATCCGGGACAATCCCCACCGCTAGTCAAAAGACCGATCCTTTTTTTCACGATTATCACTCCTCAATTATCATCCTTATTTATTCATCTTAAAATAAGGCTTTATTTTACGCATATAAACAACCATAAAATAACCAAAACAATAATCATAAGCAAAGAAAAATACTTCTGCTAAAACAATAATCCACCACGTAACGGGTATAGGAATAATGGTTTGCATAGCAAAATAATAGATGACTAAAAGTATGTTAAACAGTATGCCTTTTATAAGTAACTCAATGACCATAGGCAACTGTCTACGGTGTACAAAATTTTCAATAATATATTTTGCAATACTATAGAATCCAAAAAATCCTATGTAGGTTAATATCTGAATTTTATCACCAGCTAGAATAAAAGCTAACAAGCTGGATGCAATATAAAAACTAATACCGCTTATAAGATTTGTTTCAATAATAACAACACCTATAATCAATGCTGCTAGAGCAAAAATCACTAAGGTATTGGCTGGAAATACTAAACTTAACAAAAGCACAATCTGATTCATGGCTAATAATACGCCTAAATAGGCAATCTGCTTTGTTTTTAACAGCATGAAATTAAATCTCCTCCTAGGCATTCACATAAGCAATCGGCACATATTAACTGAGAACAACATCCACATGTGTCGTTACCACCTACGCCACCTCTATTATATTGGTAAGCTCTTGATTGGTATCCACTCTGTACATTTTGAAGCCTTGTAAGATGATTACGATACTCCATATTATTAGGTTCCATGTTAGCCGCTGTTTTGGCATATTCAAAGCCTTGGTTGGTATATCCTGTTCCTACAAGACAAATACTCATAAGATAATACCATTCTCCGCTTTTATTGGTCATACCATTTAGCAAACGCATAGCTTCTTGAAACCGTCTTACTTGAATGTAACTTCTTACACTAGTAAACTCTGATGATGATGAAGATGAATAGTTACTTTGGCTATAGCTGGAACCACCTCCAAAACTATCCTTAGATCCATTCATCAATGTATCATAAGCTTCTTTTACTTCTCTAAATTTCTCTTCAGCCAAATCGTTCAGCGGATTATCCGAATAGCGATCTGGGTGGTATTTTTTGGCTAACTCTCGATAGGCCTTCTTAATTTCATCTCTACTTGCATTTCTATCAATACCTAGTACTTCATATGGGTCTCTCATGTCCTTTTCCTCCTAGCCCTCTATGTTTTTCGTTTTGCACTGTCTGCAACTGTCTTTATCTAAAATACTTCGCATTTTATTCTTCATGCCTGAGTATATGATATTATCCAGAATAGATTTTTCATGGATCAATGGTAATTTTTCAATTTCATGATCTAAAAAGGATAGGTTTAATTGTAGCAAATGCTCTGCATATCCCTTCAAATCATCAACCTGACCTAGACTAAAAGGATTATAGCTATCATTTTTCTTGTCTTTTTCCAAATCATCATAAGCATCTAATATATAAATATATTTTCCCATATATAAACCAATCTTATTAAGATAGGGTTTCCAGTTGTCATCTTTATATACTAATAATTCCCCCATAAGGTGTCCAAAAATAGAAGCTACCTTCTCCACGTCACTGCATTTTTCTTTTTCCAAAGCCTCTAACGCTTCAATGGATTCTATGATCACTTTATTCTTATGTGGATACATCTTGCTAGCTTTTCTATAAGCTCTCTTTAGAGGAGCCATTGCTACTAAGCTTTTGATGGAACGTTCATCTTTCCAGTCATCTTTTAGATTGTTATAGGCTAATAACACATTAAGAGCAGCTGCATAATGACTCATCTCATTCTCTATCATCAATTGTTTGTTCTGTGGATGAGCAATACATCGACTTTGTTTGCAACTATTTTCCGGTTCATATAAAGACGTTAAGATGAGAATAAGATAGGTCATATCATAATTAAGGGTTAGCCTACTTATCTGACCATAATCCTTTTTTAGAGCCATACATAGCCCACAATAATACCCTTTATAGGTCATGTATTCTCTTACTTTTAGTTCGAGTTTATCTATCTGTACGTAACCAAACATGTCATGTCCTCTCATATTTGTATAATTTTACCGATTTTAAAGCTTTTTGGTATAAAATACTTAAGTTTTTGTACATACTATCCGATATAAGAATCGTATAAGAAAAGTATTTTTTATATAATTTTATATAATATAGGAAAGTCTTACTCTCATTTTCCTTGAGATCTTTTACGTGACGAAGTCACTTTGTTCTTTATCTAAAAGAGTAAACTAAGCATCATTGCTAAGTACAATTCTTTTCTATATTAGTTATAATAACTCAATAGTATTAGTATATAGGAAATCAGATAAAACCACAACACCGCAAATGTGAATTTTTTGTGTACATTTTCTTTGAATTCTTATCAGGGAATAGTTCTGAAATTAGCATATAAATATGACACGCTATATCAAAAAGTATATATTTGTAACACCATACTCTATAATATCTCTTTTTAGTATCTACAAAAAAAAATTTTTTTAGCCTAGATATAGTATATTATTAGGGCAAAATCGCTAGTATACTAACTTTTAATATAGCTAAATCTAACTATTATAATTTTTAATGTAATTATCCCTTGCTTTTTTCTCCAATTATTGTAAAATAGGTGTTGTAGCAGATAAACCTTATACTAAAAATATAATAAAGTAGGGTGATGAATTATGGCAAGTATTGATAGCTTCAAAAAATATACCGTTAATAAATCAACTCCCATTCCTTTATATTTTCAATTTAAGAATATATTAATTGAAATGATGAAGGATGATGTGTTAAAACCTGGTGATATGATACCAACCGAGTTTGAGTTATGCGAGATTTATGGTATAAGTAGAACAACTATTAGACAAGCCTTAACTGAGTTAGTTAACGAAGCTAAGTTCTATCGTGTAAAGGGTAGAGGTACTTTCGTTGCACAAACGAAGATTAAGCATGATTTTACCAAGAAAGTTAAAAGCTTTAAAGATGAGATGTCAAACCATGGCTATACCCCTAGTACTAAGGTTTTAGAATTCAAGGTAGTCCCCGCTACCCCAGAAGTTGCATCTGCTCTAGGTCTATCACAGAATGCAGACGTCATTTACTTAAAGAGGCTTTTATTAGTTAATGATGAACCAATAAAAATCTCACAAACGTATTTACCTTATTCATTTTGTAAACACATTCTCGATTATGATATGAATGAACAATCACTATACAGTATACTATCTGGTAATATCAATACAAAAGTGTATAAGGTCTTGAAAGACATGGAAGCGGTTGTACCTACTAAGGAAGATTGTGAACTCCTTAGCATTAACAAGACAACTGCCATTCAACTATTTCATTCAAAAGGATACAATAAGTTTGAGACACCTGTAGAATACACCGTTGCCCGATTCAGAGGGGATAAAAATGTATTCCAAGTGGAGCAATTTGTTTAAGAAGAAAGAGTAAATTTTTACACATAAATAGCCTCAGGTTAACCTGAGGCTATTCTTCTATTTATATACTTCTTTTTTCAATTGGATATTGTGTGATCTTATCTAAGCGTTTCAACTGGTATCGATATAGAATAACTGAACAATAAAAAGCATATCAAACAGGTTCACTTTCAAATTAATAGGATTAATCACCTTATAATTATAAACATAGTGCGCGTAATATAACGCTTATATGTATTAGATTTCTTTAAGAATAACCACTTCTTTGTTATGGAGACATATATGTTCCTTGATTACCCTATCTGTCATAATATCACGATATATTTTGTCCAATTTAACTTCTCTCTTTTTTGTTGAATGATTCATCATAAATACATACCGTTCATTTCCCTTTTCCCTAATTGTGATCTCTATATCTTGAATTGGCTTTATCTCAGGTTTTATGTTTTTTAAATGGAGATAATAACGTAATAAGTCCGCTATACACTTACCATTAGGCTGTGTTCCAATATATACAGCTTTTCCTTTACCATAATCATTTTCTGTCATACATGGAGAACCTTTGTAAAAATCTTCACCAAAAGTAGCTAAGGTTTTAGCACCCTCTGTATGAAGAATCTCACATATTAAATGGCAATCATAATCCGTGTTAAACCCTTCCATTTCCTCACCCATTACAATGATATTATTTTTATCCTTGTAAAGGGCATCTACTTCTTCTACCCAAATGCCCATTAAGTCTCTAAACGCGCCGGGATAGCCATTAGGATATACCAAATCATATTCATCCACTATACCACTAAAATAAGTTGTGACAAAAATCCCTCCATCACGCACATAGCTCTCCACATTTTCCTTCTCTTCCATTGATACCATATTCAGTACAGGTGCAATAACAATCTCATAATCAGACATATCGTCTTTTGGCTCTATGATATCAACGGATACATTCATAGTATTTAACTCTTTATAATAGGCATATACGATATCAAAATAATGAAGGTCTATACTGGGTCCACTTGAATATTCCACAGACCACCAATTATCCCAACTCATAACCAATGCAACTTTTGATTTGATTTTACTACCTACAATGTCACCACTGATCTTATCTAATTCATCGCCTAATTGCTTTAACTCTCTACCTATACGCGTATTCGTATGCCCTACATGGGGTATAAGTGCAGCATGATACTTCTCACAAGCCCCTCTTGATTGCCTCATTTGAAAAAAGAGGATAGCATCTGCTCCATGGGCTAGTGTTTGATAGCTCATAAGCCTCATAACACCAGGTCTTTTAACGGTATTATAGGCTTGCCAATTTTGTTGATTCGGTGTTTGTTCCATTAATATAAAATTTGAATCCTTTTTTAGACTTCTAATTATATCGTGTCTAAAAGAAGTGGATGTATAGTGTTCACTTTCCATGGGATAACTATCCCATGAAACCACATCCACTGCCTCACCAAATCTAAATAAATCCAATGAAGAGCATATCCCCCATATATTTGTTGTGATGGGTATATTAGGTGTTATTTCTTTAATCACTTCAGCTTCATTCTTATAGCAGTCTAAAATACTTTCAGACATGAATCGTCTATAATCAATGGCCATGGCTTGAAAATTAGTACCATCTCTATTACCTAATCGCTGAGGTAACATTTCATTTAATAATGAAGGAACTTCTATTTCATCCCAACTATAATATGTATGGCTCCAAAAATTCGTATACCATTTTTCATTCAACGTATCTAAGGTCTTATATTTATGCTTAAGCCACTTAATAAATGATTCTCTACATTTTTCACAGTAACAATATGTACCGTATTCGTTATTGATATGCCATAAAATAACGTCTTTATAATCTTTATACCTTTCTGCCATCTTTTTAGCTATGTTTCTAGACAATCTTCTGTAATTCTCACTATTGGGACAGAAGTTGGTTCTTCCTCCAAACTTCATCTTTATGCCATACTTATTCACAGGTAATATATCCGGATATTTTTTGACCATCCAAGCTGGTTGAGCTGCTGTGGGTGTTGCTAGATTAATGGCTATACCATTGTGATATGCCATTTTAATTATTTTATCTAACCATTCAAAATGATAGTCATCTTCACTGGGTTGTATTTTTGCCCATGAAAAGACAGGCAAAGTTATCACATTAACACCCAACTTCTTCATTTCTACCATATCCATATCCCATATATGTTCATCCCATTGGTCTGGGTTATAATCACCACCATAATAAACTTTATTTAATGTATTCCATTCCACTTTCCTCACCTCTTATTTCATTGTGTCACTGCCTGCAACAATATTAAGTTCAAATACATACTTTTGACCAAATACAAAGATCAGTAACATAGGTATTGTCAATAGCATGGATGCTACCATAACAATATTCCATTCAGGTATTGCACCAACATTTGATGTGGCTTTTAGAATCTGTACCCCTAATGCTAATGGCATCTTAACAACATCATTAATATAAATCAAAGGTTCCAAAAATGCACCCCAATTATAATTAAAGGTAAAGATGGCAACTGCAACCATCACCGGTTTAATTAATGGTAAAACTATTTTCGTATAAATACCAAAGTAATTTAGTCCGTCTATCTTAGCTGCTTCATCTAATGATGTGGGTATCCTCATAATAAACTGTCGCATTAGAAAGATATTATATGCCCCTCCAAAGAAGTTAGGGATTATAATAGGGAGTAATGAATTAATTAATTTAAACTTTGAGAATATCACAAACTGAGGGATCATGGTTATCTGTGGGGGTATCATCATGGTTGAGAGCAACACTAAAAAAATCAGATTCTTCCCCTTGCATCTTAATCGTGCAAAACCAAAAGCAACAAATGAACTCATGATCACTTGCCCAGTTATTGAAAAGAATACCAATACAACACTATTAAAAAACCATCTCATGATCTTCTTATTTGAAAAAACTTGTATATAGTTTTCAAAATGAAATTCTCTTGGTAATAATGTGAAGGTCAACTTGGTTGTGGTTTCAGGCGTAGCTAATGATATAGAAATCATATACACAAAAGGTACCATCAAAACAATAGCTAAAATCAGTAAGAAACCGTAAACAATCACTTTTTGGATTCTACTTAGTTGATGTATCACTATTTTTTCACCTCTCCTTCATAGTACACCCATAAACTGGACGTTTTAAATACCAATAAAGTTAGAAGCAAAATGATGACAAATAAGACCCATGCTATGGAAGAAGCATATCCCATACGATAGTACTTAAATGCATTATCAAATAAATAGGGCACAATCATCTTACTTGCATTATTTGGTCCACCTTCTGTCATGATGTACACTTGAGAGAAGGCCTGTAAGCTTGAAATAATACCCATCACTAAATTAAAGAAGATAACCGGTGTTAACATGGGTATTGTAATTTTAAAAAACTGTTTTAATTTCCCTGCCCCATCTATTGATGCTGACTCATACAATTCATCTGGAATGCCCTGTATACCAGAAATCAATAAGATCATACTGCCTCCAACGCCCCAAAGAGCCATAAACACAAAGGATAATTTAACATATCTTTCATCCCATAACCAAGCTGGTCCATCAATACCAAATAGGGAAAGAAACTTGTTTATTAATCCAATATCAGGTGCTAATAACCATATAAATACCATTGAACTGGCTACAATAGGCACAATTGATGGCATATAAAATATGGTTCTAAATGTCCTTAACCCCTTAACCTTTTGAGTTAATAAGTAGGACATAAAAAGGGATAGTATCATGGTTAGAGGTACTGCAATCAATGCATAATAAAAAGTGTTATATATTGATTTCCAAAATATCTTATCCTTTGTAAATAACCGTATATAATTATCCAACCCTACAAAATTTGCTTTCGTAAATAAGTCCCAATCTGTTAAACTCAAATATATGGAGGATAAAAGAGGCCCAAGAGTTAGAACTAAAAAACCTATTACCCAAGGTGAAATAAAAAAGAAAAACCATAATGTTTCTTTTTTTCTTGACCCAAACTTAATAGGATTTAACGTTAAGTTTTTCATCACATTCACATCCTTAAATGTATCATACACAAGTAACTTCGCTACATCCATGATTTCAAGGCAAATTGAAAGTTAGCCTTCCTTTACCATATAGAAGGGGCTGTTTCATAAAAGCTTATAGGTTCAAAAAGCTTAACTTCTTATGATTTGCAAAACCTCTAGCTTACTATTACTTTTATGAAACAGCCCTATATTTATTTAGTAACGACTCATAACATCTTCTAAATCAGCTTGAAGTTCTTTTAGAACCGTTTCAGCATCTTTCAAATTAGAAAATAGTTCACTTAGATTATCTTTACATACTTGCTCCAATTCATTCCAATGTGGACCAATCGGTACACTCATAATCGCATCAGCATTTTCTGCAAAAGCATCCATATTAATATCGCTATTGGCATAGGCTGCTTTTAAGAAAGCATCACTTTCAAGTACTTTTTTATTGGCAGGTGCATCTTGTTTATTGGTCACAATTGGTAGTTGCCCTTCCTCACTTGTTAAGAACTCAATAATTTTAAAAGCTTCTTCTTTGTATTTACAATCTTTAGAAATAGCTAAGCCACTACCAAATGCTACAGTTGCTCTTTCTTTATTCTGCCAAACAGGTGCAATATCCCAATTCAAATCAGGTACGTTATTTAAGGAACCAATGTTCCAAAAACCAGTGATTTCAATGGCTACTTTTCCTTGTGCAAACAATGGGTCTGGGCCTTTATCTCCCATATTGGCATAATCTTCTTTTGAAGGTGCTACTTGGTGCTTGTAAACTAAATCATTATAGAATTGTAAAGCCTCCATATTTTCTGGTGAATCCACCACCACATTGTTATTGTCATCAAGTATTCTTCCACCATTTTGATACATAAAACTCATCCACCACGGCCACCAATCTCCAGCTGCAAAGCCATAAACTTCCACTTCATCACCATTTTTAACCGTCAGCTGCTGTGCTGCATCCAATAGATCATCCCAAGTCCAATCTTTCGTAGGATAATCAATTCCTTTTGCATCAAACATATCCTTGTTGTAATAAACCACCATGGTGCCGCCACGGTCAGGCATAGCATATACATTTCCATCTCTTTCATAAGTTTTATACCCTGTTCCAAAACGTGTACTCAAATCAATATTTTCAGCTTGAGCGAATTCATTTAATGGTACAATTTGATTTTTTGCTGAGTAACCGTGAACATCTTCAGCTAGTTGCATAATATCCGGTGCTGTCCCTCCTGCAATCATCGCTTGAAGCTTAGTAGCATAATCGGTGCCAGGGATATATATTAAGTCTACTTCAATGTTGTCATAAGTCTCCCTTGCTAAGTCTAATCTTTCACGATATACCGTTTCATCATTCTCACTTCCAAAAATAGTCATCTTTAGTTTTACTTTTTCTTCTGCTACTTTTGCATTTGTACCCACTTCTCCTGTATTTACTTTCTTTGACGCATCCTCTTTAGCTGAACACCCAGTGAAAATGAAAGAAACTATTAAGGTGATCATCAAAATGATGCTTATACGGTTTTTGTTCATAGATAAAAAGCCCCCTTGTAATTTGTTTTTAGGAAATTGTATGGATTAAATACAACGTCCAATTATGTAAGCAATGACATCTTAATGTTTCATACTTCTATACGAACCCCATTAAGATAACATTGTCTTATATACCATTGTCGTTACACTTTTTGGAGGGAAGTTATATGTTTGAATCCTTTCCCCCTTATATACCTCTTCTAAATTGTGGGTTTGATCTGTTATATACACATGTGTACAAGTGTATTCTTGTTCAAATGCAACCTCACTATTAATTTCTCGATCTTCATTATTAATCACAACAAGAACCGTCGTATCCTCTTCCCTATCTCTATAAGAAGTTACTTTCAACTGATTCTTCATGGCACCAGATTTATTTCTTATAAAGCCAGGTCGAATATATTTACTATAGTTCCCAAATGCGTAGAGACGTTTCGTTTCTATTACATCTTCTGTGCCTTCATTGGTATAGATAAGTCCATCTCTGTAGTCATATTTAGAAACAGCTATCCAATACTGCCAACTGGTTACAGATAGTAGTGTCATATCTTCATGGATGGTATTTGCCATCACCAAGGCCGAATCCATACCGGTATCTCGCCCTTCGAGCATTTCAGTCCATTCACTCATCCATAACTGCTTATGGCTATAGGCCTTATTAAATTTAGTAATAAACGCTTTCTTATGTGTTGTACTGGTAAAATAGGAATGTCCTGAAAAATGCTTTAATGCACCTTGTAATGATTGATCCGCAAATAATTGATCGGCATAGTTTATTGCTTTTTCCCAATCACCTGCATCAATAGCTGAAATATCTAATGCCATATCACATGCCTTTATCTTTTTATCTAGCACTTTTACCATGCTGACACATTCTTCTATTGTGTAATGACATCCTTCCTGTCCTTTAATTTCTCTCCAATCCCATTGTGGTTCATTGATTGGACTAACGTATGTAATAGGTATACCTGCTTCTCTCAGTTCTCTAATGACATGAATTAAATAATCAGCGAATGTCTCGTACATATCTTCCGTTAAGTTTGAGCTTCCATCAATATGTCCTGTGACTTGCCCTGATACGGTCATTCTAGCAGGAGGACTATTTGCAAATGCAACAAAGTTTTCTACACCTTTTGCCTTGGCTTGTAATGCAATCCAAATGGCGTTTTTATCCCTATTCAAGTCGTATATACCTGGCTCTTTTTCAATTGTATAACTTCTTCTCCATGGGTCTTTTATATTTTTTCCCGACCCACCTCCAATGTTATATCGAAATAGCGATAGTCCAATACCTTTTTCTTTATCAAATAGTAAATCTACAATTTTATTTCGATTAGCATCATGCCATCCACCAATGTATTGTGCCCACCAAGCGCCTGATGCACCAAAACCTTCTATCGTCTGATAATTTTTGGATTCTGCCACTTGTATTGCTTCATCATAAACCATCTCTGCTCCACCCCTTTTATGTTATAACCAGTCACCATCATATTAATTATTTGTAACCGGTTACAATAATTGTTAAAAAGGTAAGAATCATGCCATGATTCTTACGGACTCTCTAACAATTATTTTGCCTCTTAATAGTTGTTCATTAACGGCATCTTTCTTATTAATTAATCGATGCATTGTTTTAATAGCATTTTTACCCATTTCTTCATAAGGATGACTGAAAGTCGTCAATCTTGGGTAAGAATTCTCAGCAATACTTACATCATCATAACCCATAATCGATAAGTCATCTGGCACTTTAATACCCTTTTCTAAACAGGCATGTAAAACACCGATACCTACTTCATCATTCATGGTTATAATAGCACTTGGCAATTTATTTTTTTCTAACATATGGTTAAAGATCTCATAACCGCTTTTAGACGTAAACTCTCCAAGTTGTGTATAGGTATTTTCTTCTTTAATACCGTATTTTTTAACAGCTTGATAAAAAGCTTTTATTTTCATATCGGCAACGGAAGTACCTTTTTTACCACCAATGAGAGCCATGGAATGATGCCCGTTTTCTGTTAAAAATTTTATCATCCTATCAATGGCATTATCTTCATCAGTGTTAATCATATAGGCGTTATCATCATCTATTTTGCCGTTAATGATTACCACAGGGTACTTGGAAGAAATTCTTCTTAGTTCTTCTATGTATACGTCATTAGGAATTGTTTCATTGACTCTACCACCCATAAATATAATGCCATCGACTTGTCTATCTTCTAATGTATTGAGATACATTGACTCTAGTTCAACGTTATTCATAGAATTACACAAAAACATGGTATAACCATTCTTATGCGCATATTTTTCTAGTTCTAAAAACATACGTGCAAAATAGTAACTTGTTATATCGGGTAATATGCAACCAATAATCTTCGTTTCCTTTTTATATAGACTTCGTGCTAACGCATTAGGTCTAAAACTGTATTTATCAATAACTGTTTGCACTTTTTCCTTCGTATTATCGCGCACACCATCAGCACCATTCAATACTCTGGATACAGTTGCTACAGATACACCTGCTTCTTTTGCTATATCTCTTACTGTTATATTTTTATTACCTGACATAGTGTTCACTCTTTCTTGTATTTGTAACCGGTTACTTTCAGTATATCGTTATCCTTTTATTTTGTCAAGCCTTATTGAATCTTTTCAATGGTCCATTGTTGGTTGTCTCCTCCCCAGTAGTCCCATTGAATAACATCTCCACCATTTGCTGTCGATTCATCTAAAACATCTAGCGCTTTACCACTCTTGACACTCACAATCTTATAATAACCTGAACCCACGTCCATCAGTTGCCATAATTGATTGTCTCCTCCATTACACTGCCACTGGATGATGTCCGCTCCATTAAAGATGGATTTGCCATTAACATCTAACATTTTCCCACTGTTTTTATTAAACATATAATAGGTGCCTTTACTTACTTCAACAATTCTCCATTGTTGATTGTCTGTCCCTGAATAATCCCATTGGATAACATCTCCACCATTATCCTGTGAAGCACCTGAAACATCAAGAGCTTTACCACTATTTTTGTTAACGATTTTGTAATAGCTATCTCTTTCAAAGGTAAGACCTTGTGTATAGGCTGCATTGTCTATCACATAGGTCGTTACCGAATTTGCTTTGGTCGTAATTTCTAAGTGATTATTCGTCACTGCAATATCGGATAATTGGGTTAGATTTTCATTTTGAGAGGTTCTATACGGCGTTGCAACACTACCAATACTATCAAATTGACTTAAATCAATGGTGTATGTTGCATCAGAAGAACCATCATTGGTCACTACACATACCAACTTGTTAGCAGTATTATCCATTGCTGCGAGCATCTTCGTATGATTAACATCGATAATCTTATAGCCTGGTCGTATAAACTTACTGTAATTGGCCATGCCATAGTACTGCTTCGTTACCCAGTAATCTTCACTTCCCGAGAAATTAGCATGAATTAGTCCCCAATTATGCCCACCTGCTTCATCTTCAATTGCTTGCCAATATACCCATGCATCGGGTTGTAATTCCTTAAGATCTTTTGTTATTTGATTCGATAAATCTATAACAGACGTCATATCGTTATGATTATGAGAAGCTGATCCCCCTGCCCCTACTTCAGAGACCCATAGGGTCTTGCCTTCTGCTAGTGCTGTGCCTAATAACCCAACCCGATTATCACCTTTATATGTATGTGTATTTATTTGAGTGATATAGGAAGATTTAGCGGAAGTATCAAAAGCATTATACGACGTTATGGTATCATTAATATTGTATTCTTCTGGTACACTTACAGTTGTATCTAGGCTCTTTGATGTAAGTTTTTGCCCGATTAAATTGACTAGTAGATTCTGTTTATCCCTATCAAAGTGGCAGCCTTCCTGATTATTAGATGATTTCCACCACAAAGAAATTGGCTCATTTAATGGTGCGACTGTGTCAAAAGTAATACCCCAATTATCCTTAAAATGTTTAATAACCTCTGTTACGTATTCTGCAAAGTCATCGTAGTAATCATCTTTCAGATTATTATTTCCAAAAGTAGACCCTGCTGCACATCCGCTGTAGGTCATCCAATAAGGGGGAGCATTAGAAAAAGCTTCAACGGTATCAACACCTCTTGCTATAGCTTGATCAAGAACCCATCTCTGTGAACTGTCTGCTGTCCAATCCCATACACCTTCAGATGGCTGAAAACCCTCAATTTCTGCTTTGTCACGCATATGCTGATGACTAGGGTTCTCGCCTCCGCCAATATTATATCTAGCAATATTAAACCCAAGCCCTGTGGTTTCATCAAATACCAAGTCCATGATCTCGTTCTTCTTCGTTGCATCTGACCATAACCCAATAGCATTTCCCCACCAAGCCAATGAAGTTCCCCAACCTGTAATTGTTTGATATTGTACACCTGGATCAATCAATACAGTTGTAGAAGCTTTCGCATAATTATTATTTCCCCAAACCGTTACTAATAAAGCTAAGATTAGTCCAATTACAGAAGCCTTTTTGAATCGCTTCATACAAACACCTTCTTTTCTTATATTTGTAACCGGTTACAAATATACATTTATTATATATTCTACACTACTAATTGTCAATAGCGATCTTATTTTATATGGAGCATTATGGCATAGATAAGGAGCTGTCTCACAAAAGTATATTGCTTTAATGAGACAGTCTTTGCTTTACTCTACTACACTACTTGATCCACATATACCTTGAATGCATTAAAACTAGCCCAGCAGTTATATGCCAAACCTGTTATGGTTATTCTTACATATCTTGCATTGGTCTGATTTAACATGCCATATTGCACACGTTTACTCGAATCATTATTGGTCTTATCTAATAATGTAAACCATTCTGTACCATCTATAGACCCCTCAATCATATATTTAGAAAGTGTATCTTTTTCCCATATGACTTCAGAAGCTAATAGTCGATATGTGCTTCCCAAGTCGACTTGCCACCATTCACCTGTATTCCAATTATCCGCACACCATCTGGTCCAGAGGTGCGAATCATTACCATAATGAGCTGGGTTATTATTTTGCTGGGTACTTGCGGTTACTGCCTTTCCTTTTGCACCATTACTTACTTCAGCCTCCCCAGCAAATACTTTGAAATCACAAATACTTGCCCATACATCCTTTTCTAAGCCCGTTATCGTTATTCTTACATAACGCACATTAGGACTGGTGAAACTATCATTCTGTATTTGTAAATCACTGGTATTATTTGTTTGATCAACGACAGTCGTCCAATTGTTTTTATCTGTTGAGACTTCTATTTTGTATTTATATATAACCCCACTCTTTTCCCACGTTATTTCTGTACCACCAATATCATAAACATCGCCTAAATCCACCATGCACCAATGGTTAGCATTCCAATCATTAGCACACCACCTTGTATCTAGGCTATTATCATTAATGGTATACGCTCTATTACCAGCTTGCTCACTATCCGATGTTGCAAATTTTTTATAAGCTACATTAGTCCCTGGTATAGGTGTGATACTGACACTATTATCTATTTGGGGAACTACAGGAGCAGTCATATGGGTAACAGCTATATCAATACTCCCTTCCGTTAACCCATCAGAAAATGCCTTGCATGTTATGGTACCTGTTTTATTCAACCTAGTTTTGACAAAAAATCCACCTTTACCATCTTCTAGTATAAAAGGTGTTTTCCCAAGAAAAGTGCCTACACCTGTTACTTGAAAATCAACACTGTTGTTTGCTAATGGCACAATCTGATTATTGGCATCCACTGCCATAACCGTTAGCCTTGTCATGTCACTACCGTCTGCAATGAGAGCCGTATCATCCGCTTTCAATATGAGTTTAACGGGCTCACCAGGAGTATGTCTCGTGTGGGCAGCTACTACTTCACCATTAATGCGACCTTCCGCCTTCAATTCACCAGATACATACCCTATCCCTGTAAATTCGAATAGAGGATGACTTAAGTCTGTATATACATTTGGTTGTTGAATACCTTGTGAAACACCATTAACAAATAATTCTATCTCATCACAATTACTTGTAATTGTTATGGTTGATGGGGAATTATCTTTCCAATAATTGGCTATATATACCATGGGTCCATATAGATCTGGATCTTGTTGCGAACGATAAAAATAGGCTACATGTTTTGGCATTCTAAACATGTCAAATGCGCCATGATAACGAATATTATTGTCACTATATGAATCACCATGAGGCGTATTATAGTCAAATGCACACCATCCTAAAGCTCCTGATATATTTCCTCTCTTTTGAGCCTCATTTTGTACATGAGCATGCCGCTTCATATTTTCAACTAATCGCTCTTCATGATCAAAAGACTTAACGGGGAACATATGTCCTTCATATTCTGTTACGAGCCAAGGTAATACCCGTGGTTCTCTTATACCCTCTGTGAAATCATTATACCCAAACAAATCTTCGTAAAATGCACTTAGATAATTTGCCACAAAACGAGAGCCCGTTGTAGGTCTTGTGGGATCTAAAGATCGTGCTTTTTCATTGGTATGTCCATAAAAAATATTATCATCAGCGGATTCATTAATTCTAACTCCCCAGGTAATAATACTGGGATGATTTCGATCTCTTATAATCATCTCTTCAATATTTTGTAAAACAATATCTTTCCAACCAGAGATCCCTATATTTAACCAACCTGGTGTTTCTTCTACAACAAATAAGCCAATCTCATCACATCTTTTTAGGAACTCAGGATCTTGTGGGTAATGAGAACATCTAACAACATTAGATCCCATATCATATTTAATGATATCTGCATCCTTTCTTTGTAATCTGTTAGCTGCTGCTCTTCCTATGTAAGGAAATGTTTCATGCCTATTTGTTCCTCTAAGCTTGAGATATTCCCCATTAATGTAAAACTTGCCATCGTTACTACTAAATTTTATCCATCTTAATCCTGTTGTTGTTTTATAGGCATCCACATAATGGGTATCCTCTAACACGACTTGACTATGTACAGTATATAAATAAGGATGATCAGGGTGCCATAAATGAGGGTTAACAATTCTTGTTGAGAAATCATTATATTCATAGCTTGCGTTTCCTTGGATCGTAAAGGTACTTGACCCTGTGGCTACTAGCTGATTGTCTGCATCTACTATATTTGATATAACTGTACATTGTTTTGGTACTGTGCTTTTATTATTAATTTTGGTAGTTGTGGCTACTGTTACACTTCCATCCTCTAAGGGCATGGTTCTTACAAATGTCCAATCGACATATACGGGGTCTGTTATAATCATATTGACATCATGGGAAATACCTCCAAACAAGAAGAAATCAACGTCTACAAGTCCTTCTGGTGGAATATCCTTTCTCTCTGTAGAATCTACTTTTACAGCAATTACATTATCAACATCTCCAAAATCAATATAATCGGTAATATCATAAGTAAAGGAAGTATAAGCACCTTTATGTTCACCTACATATTGACCATTCACATAAACCTGAGCTACTGTACCAACGCCTTCAAATTCTATTAAGACTCTTCGACCGCTGTATTCCGCAGGCACACTGAAATGCCTTCTGTACCATGATATAAACTGTACTTGGGATATATCCAAATCATAGTGTTTATTAAGTAATTTATTGCCATGAGGTAGGCATACCTCCGTGAATCCAGATTCATCACAAGAAACAGATTGATAATGAGCTAGATCTTGATTAGAATATAGCCAATCCGTATTGAAATTCAAAACAACCCGATTTGACTGTTGATCCACATATGGCGTTTGGGCTATAGGCTCTGCCATTCCACTGGTTCCAAAAACTTTAAAATCATAAAAGCTTGCCCAATAACCACTTTCTGTCTCTGTAATGGTGATGCGTACATATCTTACATTATCCACATTAAAACTATTGGTCTGATTCTGTTGGGAGGTGTTATTATTTCTTTCATCTACCACCATTAACCAGTTAATATCATCTGATGATACTTCAATTTTATACTTGTATATTTTATGATGTTCCCACTTAATCTGGGTTCCTTGAAGACTATGACTCTCGCCTAGATCTACTTTCCACCAATGCCCCCAATGTCCATCACTTGCGCTCCAACGTGTGGATTCATCTCCATCATTTCCTTTATCTGCTGTCCTACCTGATGTAGGTTGCCAACTATCTGCTGTTGCAACTTTGCCTACAGCAACGTCCGTATTTGATGCATATACGAAGGAGGTCATTGATATGATTGACCAACATATAATAAACCCTACAACTGTACAACTCATTTTAAAAATGTTCCTTTGCCTATTCATGTTCATTCTCCCTTTCTTATCTTTAATAGAAATTAGCTGATTCATTCAAGTTATTTTCTAGTTTAAGTCATAGAAAGCAAAAATTATTTAATTAATTATCAAAAATTTTCCATTCATAAAAGCTCGCCCAACAACCACTATCTAAACCCGTTACAGTAATACGTATGTATCTTGCATTAGCATTGTAATTATCTGTTTGCACTTGTTCTGCCTGTGTATAATTGGTCTTATCAACAATTGTTGTCCAGTTCATGTTATCGTTGGAAATATCTATTTTATATTGATAAACGTTTCCATCCTTTTCCCACGTTACTTGGGAACCTGTTATAGGGTGATTGGAACCTAAATCAACCTTCCACCAATGGTTATTATTTCCATTACTCGTACACCATCTAGTAGACATGCTTCCATCATTACCTTTGTATGCTTGATTATAGTTTCCAAGTAAATTTTGCTCGCTACTTGCACTGACTACCTTATCTAGTGCTATATTATGTCGTATAGGTTCTAATACATCGAACGTGTCATATGCTTCAACTGTATGGGTATCGTCAAATGCTAAAATAAACTTATATGTTTTACCCGGAATATACCTGTCTTTATTTTCAACTGAGATATTAGCAGGATTAAACGTAAACGTACCATTTCCATTCATAATCCCTAAGTCCATTAATTTAGCCCACCAAATCGATGGTGGATTTCCATCAGGCGTTTCACTGTCTTCATAAAGACCTATCCAGTCGTCTGCATGTGTTGGATTATTTCCTTTTGAAATCGTAATATTTATCGTCTCATCAAGTGCTACACTATCTTTCGAAAGTGTAACCACAGGTGATGCCACATTAAATGTTGCGCTTGCCTCTACAAAATAGCGATCATCATAGGCTAAAATAAGCTTGTATTTCTTACCAATATTAAGTGAAACACTAGCCGGATCAAACGTAAAAGTACCATTCCCTTCTGTCACACCTAAGTTTACTAATTTTTCCCACCAAATAGCTTTTGGATTTCCATCAGGCTGTTCATTCTCTTCGTAAAGCCCTATCCAATCATCCGCATGGGTTGGGTTGTTTGCATGTGCTATTGTAACCTCTATTGTTTCTCCCAAAGGCACTTCATTCTTAGAAAGTGTTACTGCTGGTCCCAATATAGGTAACCCCGTCCATATAGGAGCTGTGACAGCAGTACGGCCGTCTGTCATCGTAACCATTACATAATAGTAGCCATATTGAGCATCCATGGTTAAACTAAAATTTTCCACATTGGACGTACAATTTTTTGTCTGTACTATTCTTCCGCCGTCAGCAATAATGTCAATTTTGCTAATTGTATCGGTGATATCTGGATCTTCTACCTGAATAGAGAAGTCCAAGCTTGAAGGCGTGGCTAACTTTGAACCCATGATTTGATTATTAATTTTATATAAAATTTTCAAATTTTTATCTTCCGTAGCATAAACCCTATGATTCCTTATGGCATCAAAAAGATCTGCCTCGTTTAAGCTTGGAGCTAATATAACCGTTCTCGTCTCCATTACCGTTAACCAATCTTTTTGATGATTGTCTTGATTGTTTGTAGGAGCTACATGCCATCCCTTGTCTAAGGCTCTATAATAATATTGATAATGTCTCTCGTAGTCTCCACTTTCATCTAAGGGTCCATATCCACATCCTGCTTCTATTAGATTAATGATATTGTCAAGCTCTTCCGTATAACAACCAAAAGACTTAAAGACACCCATTTCCGTATCTTTCCAACCCGGGTGGTTAAATTGTGCAATTGCATGAGGCATAGCTGCTAAATCGCCATAAAAAGTATCCAAATCTGTTGAACCCTTATAATAGGAGTCTGTGTTAAAAACATTCATATGTCCCCACCAACCTGGCCAAGAAGGTGTCATTTCATAACCAACAAGTGCTACATAGCTTCCATCTGCCGTATGTACACTAGCTACATTCTTTGTATCTGCCCATTCGCTATCAGAAAGATAAGTGTTATGATCTGTTATGGCATGAAAATCTCCACCTCCCTGATCTCTTGCATGTATAAAAGCTTCACTAGGTATTCCTTGTCCATCTGAATAGGACGTATGCGCATGTAACCCTCCGAAGTAAAAGTTATAATTCTGTGAGTCCGTATTTACTACATTGCCCGTCATAACTATTCCCATAAAAACCATTAGTAGCAGCAGTAAAACACTTGTCTTTTTTAAATGTTTCATTTAAAAACCTCCTCCTTTTACGTTCTTACTTACAAGAATAACCCTCCAATGTTGTCCATTTATTATATAATGATGTCAATTTTTAAGCATTTGTAACCGGTTACAATAAATTATATATCATTATGGTTGTTGCGTCAATATCGGATGTTAGCTTTATCCTATTAAACATCCCTAGAACCGGTTACATTTTATACTACAACCCATGCACTATTACGTAACAAACTAAGGGACTGTCTTAATAGGCATTATTTGAGGAGACAGTCCCTTAACTCTAAATCTTTACTACCTTTTCTTCCATGCGACTATGACCACATTATGGTTATGACGCCATACCACATCTACTTGATTAAACCCAACTTTTTTTAACAAGACTTTTTGATGTTCAAGGGTAAAAGGTATATCAATATGACAGAGATCTGTACGATCCTTGTTTAATCGATTGTAGCGTTCTATGAGGGTTTTCTCCTCATCCTCACTCATGGCAATATAATCCCCTTCAATATAAGAACCACCATAGGTTAGAGCTTGATAGATCTTCTTGTAGATCTTCTCTTTGTCCTGTTCTAAGAAGTGATGCATGGTCATGGAAGATATAACGTAGTCGTACGTATTATTCTCATAAGGATAAGTGCAATAAGAATCTATAATTAATTCAATTTGATCCTCATAGGCTGCGTAATTTTCTCTAAGTAGCCCTAGCATCTCCTTAGATAAATCAATGCCTGTAATCTGGGCAGATGGGCACCTGTCCAGAATGCCTTTTAGTTCTAGACCGGTACCACATCCTAGGTCTAAGATCTTCAAGGCTTCATCTGTCTCTTCTATGGGATTCGCCAACCCACTGTAATATTGGTCAAATTTCTCTACCGACCTTTCCATATGTTGCTCATAAGACTCTGCCCTATTATTAAAGAATTCTCCCATTTCTTCAATCTTGCTCAAATCACCATCAAAATCATATGTAATACCTTTTCGCTCCATGCCAAGTGCCTCATAAAGCCCCTGAGCAATCTTATTATATAAGCTTGTATCACAATGCATACACTGTTTTCCCTGCTCTACATACCAAGCACCTATAGCCTTCATGAAGACCTTACTATAGCCTTTTCCTCTATATTTCTGGTCAATGGTTATATAACGTAAGTATACATAATTTTCTGGCGATCCCCATATAGCTAGATCTGTAGCTTCACCATGCCCGATTATCTCATCTTCTTTATCTTGAAATACAAGGTAGAGTTTAGTTCTTTCATTACCTTGCTTGGTGATAAGCTTTACAACACTTTGATTGGCACATTCTAACCCTCTCATATCCCAAGTATAGTACACATTCTCATGATGTATAATCAGTCCATATTCAATTAAGAGTTTTTTCACATGATCCATGGATTCATGTAATTTTCCATGTCTAGAATAACAACTCATGCCCACTGTATGGTCAAAGGCAAATACTTTTTGAATGCCTTTACTGCGAAAATAATCTAAAGCTTCTTCCAAAAGTAATACCCCTACCTCATTACAAGTAGCATTAAAATACAGATATCTTATATTGCCCATCTCAGGTGCTATGCATTTTTCTCCCTGTTCGTTATAATGTATGCCTGATAGACCATATTGGATGAAGCCAATAATATTATCTTCTTCATCCACATAGGCCTGTATAAACTGCTCTCTATATACTGGATGTCCATCTAATGTATCCTGCCATAGAGATTTTGAAAATTGCTCATATGTTGTTGGTAGCATGTAAGGTATCTCACCTTCAAATGGCTTCATATAGGTATAGATTAACCTATCATTATGTTGATTAATTCTTATGTGTTCCATTGTATATTCTCCTTTTTCCTCTTCTTTTTCCTAGGATTTTACTTTATAGGATAGAAGAGCAAGCTCCCCTATCCTAACTTAATAATGTATATGCTTGCCTTTAAGCTATTTAAGTAATAGCTCTTTTCATTCAAGCACGAATGATATCCCCCGAACGTATACATTTTGTACACATATACACCCGCTTTGTTGTTCCATTCTCAATAATACGTATACGCTTAAGATTCGGTTTCATCTTGCGATTACTTCTCCCACTCACATGTGATCTTGTTACACTTATCTTCTTTCCAAAAATTGTTTTTTTATCGCATTTATAACATCTGGCCATTTTTATCATCCTTGTATAATATATTTAGGTCATTAAAGGCAACCTATAATCCTAATATCTAAAAAAGTTAGTTTTTGTACGTTGGTTCTTGATCAATCTTATACGATTTGTTTTCTTAGCTGTTGATTAACTACCTATCGTCTAGCACACTGGCTATGCACCTCCTTTCATATGTCTAAGCTAGTGGCATATCATGGGCTTTTTTCACTCCCATTAACCATGGATGATTAAATGGAAGCATTAAAAAAAAGCATGCATATGCATACTTTCCAACACAAAATTAAAAGCAACTAGGTGGTATAGTCATTGCGAGGAATACGCCGTACATCCTATACCACAAAAAAGGTAATAAATATGTATAACACATTTATTACCTCATTTATTAAAATGTAAAACTGATACATTCTAAAATGCTTTCATTTTCCCTAAAAACAAAAAAGTATCTTATAAAAAATAAGATACCTGATTTTAGATTATATTCTTAATCTCTAAGAGAATATTTGATTGAAATAATATGATTATCCTTATTTTAGTGTTATTCAAAAAAGTTCTCTTAATAGACCTTTTCACAGTATGTAAAATTATATTATCTCATTTTAACTGCAAGGTTAGTCAATAAACTTCTTTGAATACATTATTCAATTTGATGAATTATGCTAAAATAAGTACGTATTTTCTCAAAACAAAAGTCCTCCTAAATCTTAATTACATATAGTATACAAATTCTCTATATATTTGTCAAGTTAATAGACCGTTCACAAAAACTGCATTCTCTATAGATTACTGACTTTCCAGCTACATACATATGCGAATTTATCATTTATATTGCTGTCTTTTTTGACCCATTGCCCCTTCAATCCCTTTTCTTTAGCTGTATACTCAAAATGGGCTTTAGCAATGCCGATATCATTATAGCTGGTATCGTATTTTTGTTTTTTCTTTTCAGAAGAAGATGCATTGGCGTTATAAAAATCATAGGTATTATCTGTTTTTAATATACGCCAAGGTTGTTTATTAACTGCTGATGGTGCTCTTCTAACCATATCCAATACATCCTCATATGAACCAGCTTCTTTTTTAGATAAAGGTGTATTAAAATTCTGATTGAAGAATAGCTCTTCCCATGGTTTGCGTTGATCTGATTTGGATATTTTTCTCGAAATTTTTTCCATAGCCCTCATTTTATCGCCATAACCAAAAGGTAAAACCATGACTATTTGCTCTTGTTCTTTTAAGGCTATCATTTTCTTGGCATCTTTGCTATTAAATGTGCCGCCTAACCAGCACGTTCCAAGTCCAAGCTCTGTAGCTTTTAATACAATACCTTCAAAGGCATAGCCAAAATCTACTGCCACATCATTATCGTTTATTGATCCTTTATTTAATATGCCTATGATGAAACTAGAAGCTCCTTTAATCATGCCATAGGTTCCCAGCTTAACACCGTCTCCAAGATTAAAATCAATCATTTCAAATCTAAAGTTTTGTCCTTTTACATTTTCCAATTCTTTTTTAATGATGTCTTTCTTTTCTTGTTCTATATTTTTTTTGAATAGGTTCTTACCGAATGTCTTTTTTTAATAATCTCTATGACTGATGCATTAAATATCATAACAACACTCCTTACCTTTTCATTTTGTTTCTTACTTAATATACTCAATAAGTAATTGTAATGTATTCATCATACCTTTAATATGGGTTCTCTCCATGCCGTGAGATGCGTGAACACCAGGTCCTATAAGAGCTCCCTTTATGTTATTACCTGCATTTAATGAAGCTGATACATCGGATGCATAGCGTGGATAAACATCTGGAGCGTAACTAATCTGATGCTCTTTCGCCAATGTAACCAGTCGGTTAACCATATGGTAATCATAAGGACCTGAAGAATCCTTCACACAGATGGATACTTCTCTTTCTGTACAACAGAGATCATCACCCATAGCTCCCATGTCAATGGCAATCAATTCGCTGATATCATCTGGTATATAAGCTGACCCATGACCTACTTCCTCATAAGTGGATATGAATAGTTTAATGGTCTTCTCGGGAACAATATTATAATCCTGTATATATTTTAACAAAGCAAATAAAATAGCTACCCCTGCTTTATCATCTAGATGTCTTGATTTAACAAAACCACTCTCTGTTATATGGACTCTTGGGTCAAAAGCTATAAAATTACCCACTTCAATGCCCAATTTTTCCACGTCTTCTTTTGATGAAACGATCTCATCAATTCTAATTTCCATGTTCTCTTCACTACGTTTATGTTCTGCTGCTTCGCTATAAACATGAACGGAAGGCATGGTGGTTAAAATTGTGCCTTCATAGACCTTATCATCACGTGTGAAGATTTTACAGTATTCACCTTCAACGCTGTTCATCATATAGCCACCAATGCTGGTAAATCGAATGGTTCCACTTGGTTTAATGGCTCGTACCATTGCCCCTAGGGTATCTGCATGTGCAGATAATCCAAGAACCTCTTCACTCTTACCCTTGATGGTAATCATACCACAGCCTTTGTTTGTAAATGTCATAGTATAGCCCAAGGAAGCCGCTTCATCTTTTAGTAATGCCATGATATGATGGCAGAACCCACTAGGACTTTCAGTTTTTAGCAGTTTTTCTACTGTCTCCAATATGTACCCCTTGTATTGCTTCATACATACAACTCCTTCACTCTTTTTTATTAGCAAGTCATTATGGCTAGTTTTTCCTTATGTCTTATAGGATGGTTTTTCCACAAAAAGTAAGAATGACTAAACTTATTACATGATAGCTATCCTAAGAACCTTAAAATGCTATCTTGTAGAAAACGTCTACTAAACTACTTTTTGTGGTTTAACCACTATCGTGTTTTATTTCAATTTATCTGAGTTAATAATGTTCACATCCATATGTGGGTATGGAATTGAGATATTTTCTTGATCAAAAGCAATCTTCATCTGTTCAATAAGGTCAAATTTCACTTTTAGATAATCCTCTGTCTTACTCCATACAAGAACGGCAAAGTTAATAGAGCTATCGCCATGCTCACAGATATTAATATAGGGTTCTTTGTCTTTCATAATTAACGGATGTTTGTCGATAACGCTTCGTATCACTTTTTTAACTTCATATGTATCCGCTTCATAAGCAACACCAAAAGTTAAATCAACCCGCCTGATATCCATGGTTGAATGATTGATAACACTGTCGTTAGATAAGCCGCCGTTAGGAATGATTATCACCTTATTATCCCTTGTTTTTAGAGTGGTATAGAACACTTGAATATCTTCCACAATACCTTCATGTCCATGAGCTTGTTCCTCAATAAAATCGCCAACTTTGAATGGTCTTAGTAGCAAGATTAATATACCACCAGTAAGGTTTGCAAGACTTCCTTGCAACGCCATACCAAGCCCAATTCCTGTTGCACCAATGATAGCTAAGAGAGGCGCAGTCTCAAAACCTACATTTTGTATAACCATAACAAACAGTAAGCCTTTTAAAACTAAACGAATAGCTGATAGAAGAAACTTAGACAGTGATACATCTACTTTGGATTTCTCGAAAAATTTGCTCATTAATTTCATGGAGTATGATATTACTTTTAATCCCACAAGCAGTAAAATGAGACTAAATATTATTTTGAGACCGTATTTTGTTAAAGCGGTTGCTATATTAAGTTTAATGGTATTCCATTGTAATGTTAATTGATCCATGTTTTATGTCTCCTTTATTTTATGTGATGTTTACCTTGTATATTAATTAATTTCTCGTAACATTTGTTTTCAGTTATTCTTCATTACTATCTTGCTGTTCTGATGCTCCTTGTTGTTCCTCTGAAGTCTCTTTTTCTTCTTCTTTATCATTGTCCTGAAGTAAGATGAGTGGTGAGATGTCCTTCCATTTGGTAACGGCTACATCCTTCGTGTATACCTTGTCTAAATAGGCATATTTTATGCTAAATACATATTCTTCATCATTACTCAGCTTCAAAGCAATATATTTCCCATCATATGAACAATAAGTAAGCGTCACACTTTTCTTATCTGGAATCATTTTACGAAATGCCAATTGATCCACCAAGACGGCAATATCTTCTTTGGATAGTGCATAGATTTTATCATTCATATCATGATCTGTAATGGTCTTAAGGTTAAACCCAGGGTGGGCTACACTAAATGCATATAGGTCACTGATCCCTGTTTCAACAATACGCCATACATCATTTTCTTTTTCTAATGCAAACCGTTCATAATCTTGATAATGGGTAGCTGCTGATGCAATAACAAAGGCATATTGTCCATCGGTATTCATATAACGTATAAATACATCTGTCGTAAAATATGCAGCAATCTGTTCTTCTATGGCTGTATCATATGTTACTTGATTATCTTTAGGTTCATCATATGCATAAGCACCATATACTTGACTATCCACAAAATCATAATCGTCTTTACCCACTAAAGCATATGCCCCATCCACTTCATAAGCAATCATGAATGCTTTCTTATCATAGTTAAAGCGCAAATCCATCTTTTGATAAACGTCTTCTGGTATGTCTAACTGTGCCTTTTCAATCATATCTTCTACGTTTAATAGCTTTCTATCACCCAATGCATAAGGGTAATTACCAAAAACAATATATTCCTCTTTTGATAGCCCCTCTACTGCTTCTCGTAAAGCAGTGCAATAAGTTTCTATCTTGCCTAGAATCAACTTGTTTTTTTCTTTTATGATATCTTCTTTTTGAAACCCTTTAATATAGTGCCCATAGTCATCAAAAACCATGTCCATATTCTTTTCATCGGTAACAATTAAGAGTTGCTTTATTAACTCTTGTTTACCAAAAAATAAGTCCTTAAGAATCTCTTCTGTGTGAGCTGTGGTTAATTGATCCCTTTGATCCATGATGGTGATAGCTCTTTTCTGGGTACCTTCTTTATTTTGATAAATCCCATAGAGTTCCTTACTTCTTATCATGCTTATATCTTTCATCTGTTTTACAAAAATTTCTTGGTTTACCTTCAGTACAACATCCACTTGATCTGTTTTGAAGTTTACCTCATCTACACTCATTATTGGAGGGATCTGATAATCATCTAACGATACACCGAACTGTGAAGCTTGTCCTGCTAACTTATCCAACAACTTTTTCTCCAAGCCATTAGGTAAGGTTAATAACTTCTTATCTCTTAATTTCATATTCTTAAAAGCAAGGCTTATGGTTCTATCGGTTGTTTTAAATTCAACCTCCATAGCTATGGGCACATAGATACCACGTATCATCATGTTCACATAAGCTTTTCCCTCAGCCGTGTTCACATAGCCATCTTGAATGCGCTCTTTCTCTGAAAGTTGCAACCCTTTTATACGCTCACTAAACATGGTGTTGATTACATCATTCGGTATCTTAATGGTTACACGTTCACCTTGTATATGGATAATACTTCCAATGTCATTCTTAAAATATGCTTTCATGGGGAGTTGATTAAATACCACTTGAAACCTAGCATGATGTAAATAAATTAATAAGCTGGTGGTTAAAAGAATAAACACACCGAGAACACTTGCCCCTATGATGAGCGCTTTCTTATAATTGAAATTAAACTTTTTCATACGTTATGTGGGCTATCTCATAAAAAGATTTCCATGCCAATGCTGTAATGAGATAACCTTTCCCTCCTAATCCTAACAGAACCCAATTCAAATCTCCACAGTTATTCCATACCTATTATATAACCTGTATAGCCATAAAACAAGCTACTGATGAGGAAATTCATCATATGTTCACAAATCACAACAGATTACTTTATTAAATGAACAGCCTTCCTGTCAAAAATCAAGCCAATGTTTGTCATTTTATGGGTTACGTGCATTATAATTTCATTACAATTATTGCCAATATACCCCCAAAATAAAACCATGTATTATATAATAATGACTTCTACCTCTTCTACTTATCACTTGCAAAGAAATAAATTCAAAAGGAAGCCCTTATATAATCCATGGTTATTTTATACTATCACTGATTAAATGTTCTTAGATATCACAGTTATTTACTGTTCTTGGGAATGGTATGACGTCACGAATGTTACCCATACCTGTTACGTACATAATAGCTCTCTCAAAACCTAGTCCAAAACCAGCATGGGTTACACTACCATATTTACGCGTATCTAAGTACCAGTCATAATCTTCTTTAACAAGATCCATTTCATCCATACGTGCTACTAACTTATCGTAGTCATCTTCTCTCTGGCTACCACCAATAAGCTCACCAACACCTGGTACAAGAAGATCCATCGCAGCAACAGTCTTGTTATCATCATTCATTTTCATATAGAAGGCTTTGATATCCTTCGGATAGTCGATAACAAATACAGGTTTCTTATATACTTTTTCGGTGATATAACGTTCATGCTCTGTTTGAAGATCAATCCCCCACTTAACGGGGAATTCAAATTTCTCATCACTCTTCTCAAGAATCTCAATGGCTTCTGTGTAAGTAATACGAGCAAAATCGTTATTTAATACATTATCAAGACGCTCGATAAGACCCTTGTCCACAAATTTATTGAAGAATGCCATCTCTTCTGGTGCGTTCTCTTTCACAAAGCGGATAATATGTTTCACCATAGCCTCAGCCACATCCATATCATCTACAATATCTGCAAAAGCCATCTCTGGTTCAATCATCCAGAATTCTGCCGCATGTCTTGGTGTATTAGAATTCTCAGCACGGAAGGTTGGTCCAAAGGTATATACATTTCTGAAAGCCATGGCATATGTCTCAACATTTAACTGACCACTAACGGTTAGATTTGTCTCTTTTCCAAAGAAATCTTCTTTGAAATCCACTTTACCTTCATCTGTCTTTGGTAAGCTATTAGGGTCTAGCGTACTGACACGGAACATTTCACCAGCACCTTCACAGTCACTTCCTGTAAGAATTGGTGTATGCACATAAACAAAACCTTTATTCATAAAGAATTCATGTATGGCTTGTGCAACTAATGATCGTACACGAAATACTGCTGAAAATGCATTGGTACGAGGTCTTAAGTGAGAAATTGTGCGCAGGTATTCAAATGTATGACGCTTCTTCTGCAAGGGGTAATCTGGAGAAGATGCACCTTCAATTTCCACGCTTCCTGCCTGTATTTCAAAAGGTTGCTTTGCATCAGGTGTTTCAATGAACTTACCTTTAACAATAATAGCAGACCCTACATTTAACTTAGAGATTTCTGCAAAATTATCTAATGTATTATCCATGACGATTTGAATGTTCTCAAAAAAAGTACCATCATTCATGATAATAAATCCAAATGCTTTGGATGCTCTTACACTTCTAATCCAACCAGATACAGTTACTTCCTGATCGACATACTGGCTGGTATTTCTAAATAGTTCTTTAACTGCCGTATATTTCATAACAGTTTCTCCTTCCTTTTTACTTTCTATTTGGTATTATACCATAGTCATGGACATTATTTTAGCATTAAATACGGTATAAGTAAAATAAATCATTTTATGACAATATTCACGAATAATGGTTGAATTTAGATAATCATTATTCGTGCACTTAATCCTCTTATTTTTTCCATCTAATTGTGGTATACTCATAATTATCATGGTATTGTTATTCCATCAAAAGTAAGCATGACTAAACTACTTTTATGGATTAACCTTGGTATTTAATTATATAGAATTAAGGGAGGAAGAATATGGATCCAAGAATCGTTAAACTAGCTAAGAACTTAGTGAATTATGCCGTTAAGGTAAAAGAAGGGGACAAGGTACTGATTAATCAAATCGGTCACAATACGGACCCTATTGCAAAGCAGCTTATTAAAGAAGTATATGCTGCTGGCGGTGTACCATTTATCAATTTTGAGAATGAGTCCATTAAGCGTGAGTTATTACTTAACTGTTCCAAAGAGCAAGTGGATATCATGGCCAAAAGAGATGCTACACTTATGAAAGAAATGGATTGTTTTATAGGTGTGCGTTCAGATGACAATAATAATGAGTTAAGTGATGTACCTACGGAGAACAGAAAGTTATATGAAGAGTATCACTTTGGTCCAGTTCATCATAAGATTCGTGTACCGGATACACGCTGGGTTGTTTCACGTTATCCCAGTTATGCAATGGCACAACGTGCTAATACAAGCTTAGAAGATTTCGAGGATTTTTACTTCAACGTGTGTAACTTGGATTATGCTAAGATGTCTAAGGCTATGGATTCATTAGTTAATCTCATGAACCGCACAGACAAAGTAAGAATCGTAGGTGAAGGCACTGACTTATCCTTCTCAATTAAAGATATTCCAGCTATTAAGTGTGACGGACAAGTCAACATACCTGATGGTGAAGTCTATACAGCACCCGTTCGTGATTCTATTAATGGAAAACTAAGCTATAACACACCTGCTGTTTATCTTGGTTATACTTACGAAAATATTGTTTTCGAATTTGAGAATGGTAAGATTGTAAAAGCAACGGCTAACAACACAGAAAAAATCAATGCTGTACTGGATACAGATGACGGAGCAAGATACGTTGGCGAGTTCGCTATTGGTGTAAACCCTTATGTGATTCACCCAATGAAAGAGACATTATTTGATGAGAAAATCATGGGAAGTATTCACTTTACACCTGGTAATGCCTATGACGATGCTGATAATGGCAATCGCTCAACTGTTCACTGGGATCTTGTTTATATCCAAACACCTGAGTACGGCGGTGGCGAAATCTATTTTGACGATGTATTGATTCGTAAAGATGGTCATTTCGTACTTCCAGAGCTTGATTGCTTGAATCCAGAGAATCTTAAGTAATAGACAATACAAAACTATAGGGACCATATCACTAAAGCATTTACGGCAGTCCGTAAGAACTTTAGTGATACAGTCCCTTTCATTTTTTTCAATATTACTTCACCACAATATTCTTTTTCTTAAGCCGGTCATCGGTAATCTTACGCATCAACGCATAAATCGTTGCGAAGATTGGTATTCCAATTATAATGCCTAATAAGCCATAGAGGTTATTACCTACGATAACGGCTGTTAAGACCCAAAAGCCAGATAAGCCAATGGAAGAACCTACTACACGAGGATAAATGATATTACCTTCAATCTGTTGTAAGACAATAATGAAGACAATGAACCATACCGCTTGAGCTGGGCTAACGGTAAATAATATAATCACCGATGGAACCGCACCAATAAACGGTCCAAATATAGGTATTACATTGGTCACACCCACTAATACACTAATAAGCAGGGCATATTGAAACCCAAATACTGTTAAACCTAAGAAACAAGTGACACCAATGATAAAGGCTTCAATTAATTGACCTCTAACAAATCCTGTAAAGGCATGATCTGTAATTTCTACACCATAAGCCACTTTTCCTGCTATCTTTGATGACATAAAGGCAAGTGCTATCTTTTTAATGGTCCTTATGAGTTTCTCTTTGTTAAGTAGCATATAGATCGCTAATACTAAGCTTACAACGGTATTAAACACACCTGATAGTATATTAGAGGATATATCTAATAAGGATGTACCTAGCGTCATCATGAGGTTACTTACGTATTGAATAATCATAGCACCTGAATCTTGTATTTTTTGCATGATACTTTCATTGAAGTCATATTTTGCAATCAAACTATCCACTAATTTAGTAGCTTTCTCTAAATAAGTTGGAATAATATCAACTAAGGACTCGGCACTCTGAACAAGCTGTGGCACCACAAAGGAAAAAAATCCAATTAACAGCAAAACACAGGCAATAAGGGTTGACAGAAGAGCTAATCCTCTTTTCTTCTTACGCATGAATTTAATTTTATCAAAAACCTTTAATTCAAAAAATCGCATGGGTATATTCAGTACATAGGCAATCATAAACCCTACAATAATAGGTGATATGACCTTTAATTTACCATTTAAATAGCCTGTTAACTGTGGTAGATTGTTCAATATGATATAGATACATATAATAATAGCAGCTATAACACTATAGAGTCTTATCTTCTTAAATTCTTCTTTAGTAAACATTTATCGGCTCCTTTATTTTGCATTGATAGCTATTATACCACATTCATGACATGTATAGCGATTAATCCTTATTAAATGTACATACTACGAAATACTTTTATTTACAAATCGAAAATGCCCGATAATCTTACCTCGTTCTTGCCAAGATAATAATTTATCTTCTTCTCGTGGATAATCGTATGCATTATGAATCACATAAGGCACACCATCTTTTCTGCGTTTATTGGAAATCACTGCGATATGATCGGGACGGGATAAAACAACAATATCTCCACCTTGCCATTCTTTCAGATTCTCTTTATCATAGGGTATAAGTTCGAATGTAAGGTTTTCCATATACTTCTTAAAAAACTGGTATTGGTTCTTCACTCTTCGAAAGTCAATGTTAGGATCTGCTTCATTAATCCTTGGATAATCCTTTAGATTCATGGCAATATCTTCATCCATATCATCTTTTAGCAGATAGCCTGCATTTTTCAATGCACGCCATATAACATCTGTACAGACACCTTCATTTTCTGGTGGATAACCACCCTTATAGTACTCACTACGGTACTTGGTGTGATTTTTTACTTCTAATCGTGCACCTTCAACAATATCTGCTTGATCATTCAGTCCATCCCCATCCCTATCACTATGACAGACCAATGTCTCTATTTTTATAGCTGGTCGAAAAATATATAATATATCACCATGTTTCCACTGACTATATCCTCCGATGCTCAGCATTCCTAATACCAATAACCCAATTAATAATTTGCCCCTTTTCATTTTCTCACCTTATTTCATACTGTATTCTACTTATTATCATAACACAATACTCAGGTTTCAAAAATTAAAGTACCATTAATAAACCAATATGGCTTGGTTGCCAAAGGATTCCCATCCAGCTCTAAATGCTTCTATACGTCTTTTTAAGACCATATTCTTAGATGGGTCATTGAAATATATGTAATCCTTATCATAACCTGTTATAAGGACGGAATGCTGGGTATACGACATCTCTATAGCTCCTTGTGGCGTTAGCCATTGTTGAATAGAGGTACTTGGCACTTTTTGATAAATATTAGGTGATATCACCCATACTGGATAGCCTTTACCTACGTAATAAAGCACATGGTCTAATTCACTTCCTGTAATATTCAATACTTTCCCAGGCATATACTTATTAGCCAGTTCAACAATAGCTTCATGATAGACAGCATATCCTTTTTTATTTACACTGTACATATCCCCTACAAACCCTTCGTGGACATTACCAAAATGAACCATGCCATCTTTCACTTCATAGGCTGTAGGATCTTTTTTTACTTCATCTGCTAATTGAAGCTTGTCCACGTTGTCCTCTAAATAAACATTCAACAACATGCTCAAACTGGTCACCTCACACCCTCTAGGAAGCTCAGGTTTTTGGGGTATGACAGGAATACCTGCTATTTGCACAGCCTCCCGCTTAACACCAGCATACATGATGTTATATTGTCCCTCTTCTTTTTCCAAGATATACACATGTTTATTCTTATCCACCGCTAATAAAGCATCTGTTATGGTGTCATAAGAACCCCTATCATCACCCTGCATAATAAGTTCATAACTCTTTCTAGGGTTTTCTTTGTCAAATATTAACTCTATATATCGCTTCTTCCGTATCTCATTAATAGCCCTATCATCTATGGTATAAGCTTCTAATTGACTAGGTGGCATCATGGTATTAGCGACTTGCTCAAAAACATATTCTTGTCTGACAATCTCTTGGGTGCTTATCTTTGCTCGACTAGGACCTGACCGAACGTCTCTCCTCTTTCGTACTAAATGATAAGATATGCTATTGTTCTCCCATTGAATATCATCATAGTATTTCCCCCTAGGTGCCTTCAATCGTTCGATAACTTGCCCTGCATCATCTAGAATGACCAACTCTTTATATAAATAAGTCATGGAACCATTAAGTTTCTCCATTGTATCTTTTATATCATAATAGCCTACCACAAACTGATTATTGTATCTACCAAGAATATGATTATATAACGCTTCATTAGATTCTATCCTATTTGTAATGGTATATTTGTCAAGAGTAAGTCCTTCAATTTGTTGGTTAGTACGTCTATTGGTTTCCTTTTCCCAAAACAAAGCTGCTTGATTGTCTGCTATATAGATTCTACTTGTATCATAGGGCAAATCACTATTTATCAGTTTCATAAGACCTTCTTTTAGGTTCACCTGATAGAAAGCACCATCGCTGAAAAAGTGGAGCATTCTTAAATCCTCAGTTACGGTCATATACTGACTTACCTCATTTTCCATCTTATCTAACCCATATGGCATATGTATAAAAGCTACTTCCTCATTTTCTCCTGTTATGGCATTAAATTGGTATAAGGCTATACCATTCTTCCCCCTATTCAAACCTGTATTCATATAACCATACACGATGTAGGTTAGTATACCACTATCATTGATCTCTAATAATTTAATCTTATGTTGGTTATAATTATCTAAAATATAATCGCCATTTAAGTTATCAAACCCAAATACCTTATAATAACTTTCTCGTCTACCATCAAGCACCCATACTTCACGATCTCTCACAAAGGTATAGAACTTCCCATTTTCTGACTGTATGCTTTCGATGGTTGTATGCTTTTTGAGATCTAAGATTGACTGCATTGTACTTTTGTGTCTATCTATATTCATCATACCTATGCGAGTATAATCAACGACATTAATAAGCTCGGTACCACTTAATTGATAGCTTTCTGTAAAATCCCAGTACTCAAATTCATGGTTCTTTCTAACAGCTACCGTATAGTTTAAGATAACTTCATACTGGTTACGGTCTGGATCTATGGTCGTAATTCTCATCTTAGGTTCACTCATAGGTAGAACATCTTGGCCAAATTGCCACATTATATGATTCATCTTAGTCCACTTATTTACAGATGAAAACGTTCCATCTTGTGACCGTTCCACTTTTGGCAACAGCGTATTAAGGGTTTTTTCATCCCCTTTAAGAGCGGCTTTGTGAATCGTCATGACTGTATCATATAGATAGTCTATTTTTGGACTATCTCCCACATAGAAAGGTTGATAGTAATAAAGGGAATCACCGTCTCTCTTGTATGTTAATTTCATCATATAGGGATATGGCGTGGATTCTATGACAGGCATAAGTATCTGAGCTCTAATGTGCTCGTCAGATTGAATAATATTTGTTTTTTTTATAAAGGATTCGTGAATAACCTCTTGATTAAGAGGATTAATGATTTCATATTGAATAGCCATGGTCTTAGGCTGATCTTCAAAGATAAACTCAATAACTTCATTAGCCTTAAAGTAGGTATAGCTATCAGCGGTCATAAAAGGAATACTTCTCGTGTAGGGATACATGGTATTGAATAAACGTCCATTTCTAGAAATAGACAGCACAGGATAAGCGTCAATATTAACACTAACAGACGCATCTTTAGACAAAGATGTTTTTTTAGTTTCTATATATGTATAGCCTACTAACATAAACATTAATAGGATAAGTAATAACACTCTTATGCCTATCTTCTTCAAAGTACTTCCTCCCGTTTTACAAAATTTTATTTTCTTATATATAAAATTATCAGAGCTACTACCAATTGTCAATTATATCCAGTGTATTTCTACATTTTTAGTGAAAATATCCTAAGCCGGTCCTATGCAATTTGACTTATATCCTTAAGTTACTTACAATAAAATAAAAGAGCATTAAAGGAGGTATTACATTACTATGGGACCTACACCCACCCATCCTTGGTGGAAGACAAGTGTCATCTACCAGATTTATCCTAGAAGCTTCAAGGACAGCAATGGCGATGGCATAGGTGACCTTCAAGGCATTATTGAAAAATTAGACTATCTTAATGACGGCACAGAACACTCCCTAGGAGTTGACGCTCTATGGATTTCACCTATCTATCCATCCCCTATGAAAGATTTTGGTTACGACATAAGTGATTATCAAGATATCGATGCCCTATTTGGCTCACTTGATGATTTTAAAACCTTGTTAGAAGCTGCCCATAAGCGAGGTATAAAAATCATCATGGATTTGGTCATTAATCACACATCGGATGAACACCCATGGTTTGTAGAAGCTAAACAGAGCCTAGACAACCCCAAGCGGGATTGGTACTTATGGCAAACTGGGAAGCCAAATAATTGGTTTTCCTATTTTGAAATGCATAGCGCATGGTGGCAAGAGAAACAGACCGGTGCTTATTATCTGGGTACATTTACTAAAAATCAGCCTGAGGTGAACTGGCGAAATCCCGACTTAAAAGAAGCCATGTATAACGTGATTAAGTTTTGGTTTGACTTAGGTGTGGATGGCTTTCGTATGGATGTTGTCAACTGGTATATCAAAGATCATAATCTAAGAAGCAATCCTTGGAAATTAGGCTTACATCCACCTCAGATTCAGAAACATATTTATGATCGCAACCAACCAGAAACCCATGAAATTTGCAAAGAAATGCGTTATATAGCCGATACCTATGATGGCGATAAAGTGCTTATCGGTGAGATCTATACCAATGACTCACAAGAAGCCGTTTCCTATCATGGACGTAACGATGAATTACATATGGCTTTTAACTTCAACTTTCTCTTTCAAAAATGGTCAGCAAAAGCGTTCTACGACAGTATTTCTGCTTGGTATAAGGCATTGTCTGATGATAATTGGCCTAATTTCACCCTTAGCAACCACGATCAACCAAGACATTATTATCGCTACAAAAAAGGTCACGAGACCCTACCTAGGGCTAAAGTCGCAGCGGCTATGATGATGACCTTAAGAGGTACACCTTTTATCTACTATGGTGAAGAAATCGGTATGACCAACCGCAGAATTAAGAAATCTCAGTTACAAGATCCATTAGGTATCAAAGGTTGGCCCATTATCAAAGGACGTGATGGCGAACGAACACCCATGCAATGGAATGCTTCACCCCATGCAGGTTTTTCATCTTCCAACCCTTGGCTTCCTGTACATGAAAACTATATGAACAAGAACGTCACTCGTCAATCAGAAGACCCTACATCTTTACTATCCTTTTATCGAAAACTTATTTGGCTCAGGAAAAATACGACTTGTCTTACATCAGGCTCCCTTTCATTCATAACAACCAACCCAAAGAACATTCTTATCTACAAACGTATGTATAATGAAGAAGCGTGTATGATCCTATTGAATTTTTCTTCTAAGACCATACCCATACCCTATATTATTGAAGGAAATTATGCATGCCTATTGGGTACACATATAGAGGAAAATCAGCCTGTTGACTGGCACGAAAGAGCGATTATGCCCTATGAAATAATTATCGCAAGGAAAGTTCGACAACACCTTTAAATGATACAATCATACGCTAAGATCTATTTCTCATAAAAGGATAAATGGTAATAAAATAGGAAAATATGATAAGGTTAGTCTCTAATAAACTTAACCTATCATATTTTCCTAAACACTTGCCTCACAATACGTCCTTATATCGTCCCTTCTATACATAAGACTAGCTTATATCATTCTTTATCCTAACGCTACATCCAAAGTCATCATGACTGCAAATCCTAACAACGTCCCAATAGTAGCGATATCCGAATGTTTTTCCATCTGCGATTCAGGTATCAACTCTTCTACGACCACATAGATCATAGCACCTGCCGCAAAAGCTAATGCATACGGCAATAATGGTCTCATAGCGATAACTGCAAGAGCACCTAGTACGCCTGCTATAGGTTCAACGATGCCTGATGCTTGACCATATAAGAAACTTTTCCCTCTGGACATACCTTCTCGTCTTAGTGGAATAGATACTGCTGCACCTTCAGGGAAATTCTGAATACCAATTCCAATAGCAAGAGCTACTGCACCAGCTATGGTAGCCGATGGTAAGCCAGCAGCTACTGCACCAAAAGCAACACCTACCGCTAGACCTTCTGGTATATTATGTAGTGTTATAGCAAGAACCAATAGTACACTTCTCTGCCAACTTGTTTTGATCCCCTCTGCATCTTCAGTCTTCATACCAGGGTGTAGATGTGGGATTACCTTATCCACGATACCTAGGAATGCTCCTCCCGCTAAAAAACCAATAAGAGCAGGTAGAAAAGCAGGTAGATTAGACGACTCTTCTGCCATATCAATAGCCGGTGCTAACAGTGACCAGAAGCTGGCTGCAATCATAACACCTGCCGCAAAACCTAACATACCATCCAACACTTTTTTATCAATGCGTTTAAAGAAAAATACTAAAGATGCTCCAAGTGCTGTAATAAACCAAGTAAATAATGTACCAAGTAAAGCTTGTATCACGGGGTTTAATTCTAAAAACCAATTTACCATAACGATCCCTCTTTCCTTTATTCATCTATTGTGCCATGACTTTGTTTGCTTGGAAGAACAAAGTCACAACAGGTGTGAGAAAATTATTTTCACACTTAATCTGCTTAAATAAATTTGAACTTTATGTGAGTAAGACTGGCTTAATGCTTTTGTTCAATAAAATACATGAAAGCACAAGACATCTTATGTATTGATAATCATTATTATTTAGTACTCAATATCATTATAACATAACTTAGATTTTTTGCAAATATTTTATTCAAGAAAATAAAATAAGCTATAAGTCGTAGTATTTAGTATGTCTTATGCTTACATACCCTATACTATTATCACTTATAGCTTCATGTATCAACCATCATATTCTTCATCATCTATATTTTTTAACCATTGATACTTACTAGGTCGTCTATCTTTTGGTTTATGGATTATTTTATTGTCTCTTATTTTTCCTCTAATTTTTGCACAATGTCTTTTTATCCTTTGTTCTTTATCTAGTTCTTTTACCCTCTCTTTTTTAGGCATTTTAAAACCTTCTTATTCTTTATTTTTTAAGCCTTCCACTAATTTTTCTAGGGACTCCAATCGTTCCTCTAAGCATTTTATTTGCTCTTCCTGATGACAAGAAGCATCTTTTAGTAATTCATCCATGTCTTTGATACCATAATACTTGAGACATCCCGTCAATATGCGATCAGCAATATCTTCGATAAAATCCTCTTGAAACATCCAATACAAGTCATCTTTTATATCCATAAAACTAGCATCAATATGTATAGCAGTCATGGTTGTCTGTCTTAAAATATATTCTTTTGCTGGTTTTATTGTACCTTTATACTGGTCATCTACTATTGCATGATGCACAAGATTGGCTAAATCTTTACTATTACTATTATCATCATCGTAGGTAATGTCAATAAGATCATCAAAGTCATCCCAATCACAAGCCTTTGGATCATAATGAACAGCTAAATAAATACCCAACCGATTAGCACGTACCCCGGGGTATTTTTTACTATACGTTAAAAAATTAGCATTCCCTCGATGAACGCGAGTCTCTAGGGATATATCATATGTTTCAGGCACAACATCTAATATGGCAAAACCTAAACTATGGGCTTTCTGTAGAATTTTTTTGGCAATCTGGTTATTAAACACTTTACGAACAATAAAATTTTCATCTGCTGCTACAGGCAACACTGTTCGACTAACACTATAAATCTGTTCACTATAACCTGCATCCATTATAAGGAGTGGACTATAACCCAACCTCTCTTTTATTTTCATAAAAATACCATCCAACTATTCTTATTACTAGTATATGCCCAAGCTAACGAATATACGTATTTTTTGTAAATCTTTTATATTTTTTTCCAATACATTTACACCGTTTTTATTTTATGACTATTTACTGTACAAAAAAGCCCATATTCTGACGTATGGGCTATTCTTTCTCCTATTGAATTAAACCTTTATCCATTAACGCTTTTTCTGCAATAGCTTTCGGGTCAGCCCCTTCATCAACTGCTAGATTCATTTCTTGTAATTCTTCATCTGTAAATTGGTTATGTAACATATCTAAAGCATCTTTAGCTTTTGGATATTTCTCTAAAAACTTCTCATTTACTAGTGGGCTACAATAGTACGGTAAGAAAGCTTGCTTGTCATCCTCTAACGAGTATAAATCAAATTTCTTAATACGCCCATCTGTAGAGTAAGCATCATTAATATCTAAGTCACCTTCCATAAGAGCAGAATATGTTAAACCGATGTCCATTGACATTTCTTGTTTGAATTTACCAATACCATACGTATTTCGAGCACTTTCAAGACCATCTTTTCTTTCTAGAAATTCTGCTTCTGCCCCAAGGATCAATTTATCCGTATGCGCTACTAGATCACTAATGGTTTTAATACCTAGTTCTTCAGCATGATCTTTTCTCATTGTCAAGGTATATGTATTATTATAACCTAAGGGCTTTAACCAAGTCATATTATACTTCTCATTAAACTGTTCTTGACAATATTCATAGACTTCATCTGGATCTCTCAATTCCATTTGTTCTAACATGACTGCATAACCTGTACCAGTGAATTCTGGATATACTTGAATCTGATTTGCCTTAAGTGCTTCAAAACAAACAGACGTGCCACCTAATTCCGTAACATTTGTGTTATAATCAGTATGCTTATCAATCATAATAGCAAACATCTGACCTACAATTCGTTGTTCTGTATAATTTTTATGTCCGATTGTAATGGTATCTTTTGATTTACACCCTACTATAACAACTTGTAACATAAGTACTAGAACAATTAATATACTCACTTTTTTATTCATAAAATCCTCCTAATTTAGTTAGCTTGACGCATACCCTTAGATGTTAATGATTTTTCAATCAACCCTAAACCACCATCAGCAGCTAGAGCTAATATAACTGTTGGTATTGCACCTGCTAAAATCATATTTGTATTAACCATATTTATTCCTGTTAAAATCAATCTACCTAAACCACCTGCTCCAATCAAAGTTGCAACGGTTGCTGTTCCAATATTAATTACCGTTGAAATACGAATACCACCCATAATAACTGGAAACGCCAATGGAAATTCTACCTTTATAAGAATTTGGGTCCGAGTCATCCCCATTCCTCTTGCAGCTTCTCGTACTGATTGATCTACATTTTTTATCCCAATATAGGTATTTTTTATAATGGGCAATAGTGCATATAGGAATAATACAACCATAGCATTTCTATACCCAATACCTAGCAATGGAAGCATAATACCAAATAGCGCTAAACTGGGTATGGTTTGCAATGTATTGGCGATACCTAATATTAAGCCAGCGCTTTTCTCATAGCGTGTTATAAATATACCCATAGGTACACCCACAGCAATAGCTAATAACACCGCAGTTAATGATATATTTAAATGCTGACCGACGGCAACCATAATTTCAGACTTTCTACTCATAACAAATTCAATAAAATCCATATTTTCCTCCTTACATTAATCATCCAATTCCGGTACGACATCCGTCAAAATATTAAGTATACTTGTTTCCGTAATTAAACCTTTAAAACAATCTTCTTTATCTACTACAAGGATATTTCTTAATTTATGATCTTTTCGTAGATTAAGTACCTCCACTAGATTCGTATGTTCATAGACGTAAGGCATGTCTGTCTTCATAATATCTTTCATTTTAATATCATGACTATCTGCATGTTTCAATTGACGTATGCCAACAATGCCACGTGGTTTCTGAGGATGACGTGAGTCTTTATCAACAACCACTAATGCGCTAATATTTTTTTCTTTCATTACTTCAATGGCATGTGCCGCTGAACGATTTGCACCTATTTTAACATTCTTCTTGCTAATGATATCTCTGGCGTAAAGCATTTCAGGTGTTTTCCATAAGCGGTCTTTACCAACAAAATACTCGATAAAATCATTTTCTGGTCTCTTTAGAATCTCCTCAGGCGTATCACATTGAATGATCTTCCCGTCTTTCATAACCGCTATTCGATCGCCTAATTTAATCGCCTCATCCATATCATGGGTTACAAAAACAATGGTTTTATGAAGTTCATCTTGCAATTTAAGCACTTCTTTTTGTAGTTGTTCTCTTGTCATGGGATCTAGTGCACTAAAAGGTTCGTCCATGAGTATGATATCAGGATCAATAGCTAGAGCTCTAGCCACACCAATTCTTTGTTGTTGCCCACCACTAAGTTCACTTGGATACCGACCATAGTACTCCTGGGGTGATAAATCAACTAATTCTAGAAGTTCATAGGCTCTCTTCTTCTTTTTTGCCTTATCCCACTTATTAAGCGTAGGTATCAGCTCAATGTTCTGGCCAACAGTTAGATGTGGAAATAACCCTACTTTTTGAATGACATAGCCAATTTTTCTTCTTAAATCATTTTTATTCACTGTTGTAATATCTTTATTGTCTATAAAAATACTGCCAGAGTTTGCCTCTATTAATCGATTAATCATCTTCATGGTGGTAGTCTTTCCACAACCGCTTTCTCCAATAAGAACCATTAACTCACCCCGATTAATGGTTAAATCTAAACAATCCACCACATTTTTCTCTCCGTCGAAAGTTTTCATTACTTTTTTTAATTCTATCATGGCATCACCTTCCTATAACCATTTTACGAGCATATCTTTTATTTGAACAACCGTATCTAGCTTTTCTGCTTGTTGGCTACCTAAATGCTTTGTCTGTAATAAATAATTCAAAATAGCTAATGCTTGTTCATCCTTAATTTCATGCCCCATTTCTGTAGCAACATGTTTTATTTCATGTCCATCTCTGTCTACCAGTCTTTTTTCCATCGTCAGAATCATCTCTGCATCTTCAATCTGAGCTTCATATAAAGAAGATTCTTCTTTTAATTGTTCTACTAACATCTTAGCCTCTATCAAATCTATCATGGAGAAATTAAAACCTTCGAATAATTTAGATGAATCTCTAGATAAAATACCCCAATTTTTCTCTCTCCTTAAATACCCTGTAAATGTTCGTAGTTCTCGAGTTGAGACCTTTTCTTTCTTTTTCTCTAAAATAAGCAGGACATTTAAAAAGTTCTTCTCAATATTTAATAATATAATGCGCTTACTCCAAGAACGATATTTATAATTAAACTCTTGAACGGATTCTAGGACATCATCTATTTTGTCTTTAAAATTCGCTTGTTTACCTTCTTGGGAAGGTGTTTTTAACTTTAATGATATATTATATATACCGTATATCATGATCTTCACCCCTTAAAATATGTTAACTTGGCTTACATAGTATAACTGATATAAATAATAATGTCAAATTATATAGATTTATATAGTTTTATATAGAATAATATTAGCCAATAATAATCTAAGTATTACTATATAATATCACATAGCGTTACCTAAGATATGATTACAACATATAAAAACACCCTCGGGTTATAATCTCTATAGGAGATTAACCGAGGGTGTCTTGTTTGTTTTAGCCATAAGCATTAAATCATTATATATATTTATCTTTTTTATAAGTCGATTCTTAACTAATTGCTTCAAATTGCGCCATATACAAATTATAATAAACACCTTGGGCTTCTAATAAAGCCTCATGTGTACCACTCTCTAATATATTGCAATTATCCACAACAAAAATACGGTCCGCTTTTTGAATGGTTGATAAACGGTGTGCAATGACAAAGGATGTTCGGTCCTGTAAGAGGGTTTCAATCCCTTGCTGTACCAACCTTTCTGTGTGGGTATCAATACTGGATGTTGCTTCATCTAATATAAGGATTTTAGGCTTTGATAATAAGGTTCTAGCAAAAGCGATTAATTGCCTTTGTCCAACGGAAAGCTTCGTTCCTCGCTCATTCACCTTTGTATCATAACCATCATCCAGTTTCATGATAAATTCATGAGCATGAACGGATTTAGCTGCTTCAATAATCTCTTCATCCGTTGCATCCAATTTTCCATAACGAATATTATCATTGATGGTACCTGTAAATAAAAACGTATCCTGTGTCATAATACCCATCTGACTTCGCAGACTTTCGATGGTTACGTTCTTGATATCGACCCCATCAATCCATATGGTTCCTTTGTTAATATCATAAAATCGACTCAGGAGGTTAACAATGGTTGTTTTACCTGCACCTGTTGGACCTACTAACGCAATGGTTTCTCCTTTTTTAATCTCAAATGAAACATCTTCTAAGACCTTCACATGGTCTTCGTAACCAAACGTTACATGATCAAAAGTTACATTCCCTTTAATCATAGGCATGATCTCGGCTTCATTCACGTCTTTAATATCTGGTTCTGTATCTAGAATCTCAAATATACGCTCAGCACCCGCCACATTAGTAATTAACTGGTTATAGAAATTACTAAGATTCATAATCGGTTGCCAGAACATACCGATAAATGCACTAAAAGCAATAAGCGTACCTGATGTGATGTCCTCGCTTCCTATTAACCGAACGCCGATAAAATAAACAATAGCTGAGCCAATCCCCCAGGATACTTCTACCATAGGCCAGAAAAAGTTATTCAGTTTAATAGCGCTGATAAAGGATTGCTGGTGTTCATCCAATAAGCCTCGAAAGGTGTCACTGGTGTAATCCTCCGCTGTAAAACTCTGCACTACCCGAACGCCTGAAAACGTTTCATGAGTATAGGCATTCAGATTGGAGTTCTTCTTACGAAATACCTGCCATCTTTTATGTGCCCTGGTTTGAATATAATACATACCTACTATTAAAAGCGGTAGGAATGCCATGGCACCAAGGGCCAATCTTGCATTCATGATAAACATAATAATCAGTACCACCACAATGGTCACAAAATCAGGTATTAATGTGATAACACTATTATTTAATACATTTTTAAGGGAGTTCACATCTCCAATAACCCTTGCTAGAATCTTTCCTGCTGGTCGTTTATCAAAAAAATTAAAGGATAGTTTCTGTAAATGTTCATAGAGCTCCTGCCGAATATCCATAAGTATTTTATTGGAAACACCCGACATCATAATAATCCGTTTTTTCATGCAGTACCTGGATACGAGATTGATCACCACTGCTATAACACCAATGGCAAATAGCCCTTTTATATTTTTGCCTTTTATATAATCATCCACTGCTATTTGCATCAATATAGGATTAACAACGTTAATACCAATAATAATTGCCATGATAAATAATATAGCAATGATTTGTTTTTTATAGTCTTTCATATAGGCAAACAGTCGTAATAAGGTAACCTTTTTTAGTACTTCTTTTGACTGTTCATCTTCTCTAAAATTATTTACTGCCATTTTTACCACCTCCGAGTAAGTAAACTGTATCTATTAAACCGCAAACCCTTCATATTGCTCATTATACGTATTGTAGTAACGTCCTTTCAGTGCTAATAAGGATTGATGATTGCCTCGTTCTACAATCTTACCATCTTCAAGGATAATAATCTCATCTGCATTTTTAACAGCAGATATACGATGAGCTATAATAATCTTAGAGGTTGCCTGTCGCTTCTCTATTTCTTTTTGAATCCTAAGCTCAGTCTTCATATCAAGGGCTGATGTGGAGTCATCAAAAACAATAATACTGGCCTCTTTAGCCAAAGCTCTTGCAATACTGATACGTTGTTTTTGACCACCTGATAGACCAATACCTCGCTCCCCAATAACCGTATCGTATTCATTCTCAAGGTTATTAATGAAATCATGAGCTTGTGCACTTTCAGCAGATTGAATAATCATGTTACTGGCAAGTGCCTCTGATCCAAAACTGATATTTTCTTTTATGGTATCTGAAAATAAGAAGACATCCTGCATAACCAAGGAAATTTGTTTTCTTAAACTTGTTAAATCCAAGGTATCAATTCGATGGCCGTCAATATAGATGTCACCTTCCGTAGCATCATAGAACCTCACTAATAAGTTAATTAAGGATGTCTTACCTGAGCCTGTAGCCCCCATGACAGCAAGTGTTTTACCTGGCTTAACGGTAAAACTAATATCCTCTAAGATTTTTGTACCCTCAAGTTCTAAGGTTACATGACGAAATGCCACTTCACCTTTCGATTCATCCAATGTAACAGGATTCATGGGATTCTTAATATCCGCTACTTCACTGAATACTTTATTAATCTTATTGGATGATGCTCTAGCTTCTGCCATTAAGTTACTCAGCCAACCAAACATACGCATTGGCCACACTACCATGTACATATACCCTGTAAATTTCACAAGGGTACCGATGGTAAGATCCTCACCAATAACTAATGCCCCACCAAAGACTACCACTAAAACAGGTAAGAGATTAGTCAGTGTCTGAATACTAGGGAAAAATCTTGCCCACACACTGGCTTGGTGCATATTTAATTTATAATAACCTTCATTGTGCTTCAGAAACTTTGTGGTTTCATATTTTTCTCTGGCAAAGGCTTTAACCAGCCTAACCCCAGCTATATTTTCTTGAGCAGTGGTATTAAGGGTCGCGTTCTGCTCACTAATTTTTTCAAAGGTGTCACGAATCGTTTTCTCTAACTTTATGGCTAGAAATGCCATAATTGGCATGGTAATCACCGCTAGTAGAGATAATCTCATACTTATTCTAAACATAAGAATGGTTGCAACGACAAAATATATACAGGATTCAATAACAAGCATTAATGCAAAACTGACACCTTCCCATACCTTATCAGCATCGTCTTTAATTCTTGACATAAGTTCTCCCGTATTCTTTCGATCAAAAAATCCAAAAGATAAACTCTGTATATGATCAAATAGATCTAATCTTAATTTACATATGACCTTTGCGCCTACCACATCGAATAGGATTTCCTTAGCATAACCAAATATAGCTCTACCAACGGTAATACCTATGAGTGCTAACACAAGGCCTTCAAATAGCTCTACCTGTTCCTTCTCAAATACGTCATCAATAATTTTTCCTGTAACAATTGGTGTAAATAAATCTAAGGTAATACCTATAAGCATCACAAGACCGCCAAAGAAATAATAATACCAATACTGTTTCATATAACCTAATATACGTTTCATTATACTGCCTCCTTCTCCAAAAAAGATAAACCCCATATTCAGGCACAAAAAAACCATGGGCACATATGTTCCCATGGTTTTCGTTAAAAAGGCCATGGGTCTGATTAACCCATGGCTCACGTTTCAATCTAAATAAAAGAGATTGTTGTACCTGAGGTAGGGGTTATCCTTGTATTCACTGTAAAAGCATTCAATGTTAAATTACTTATATCTTCTCTTCTAAATCTGTTTCTCATTTTGCCTACCTCCTTTTCTTCATATTTTTACGAATCAACATTCATTCTTCATTCTTACTAACGCATGTCATTCACATACACTATGTATATGCTGCTTAGGTTATAATATGTGACTAACTTGCTAAGAATTTTATGAATTTGATACTTTAACCTTTTATTATATTACACAAAACTCTTCCCTATGTCAAATGCTTTTTTAAACTTTATATCTTCCATTATCGTACATACGTTCCCGTACATGACCTATTTATGCACCTTAGCATCAAAAAGAGCACCTCAAAAGGTGCTCTAAATTTTTTTATTCTTTATCTGAAGCGTCATCCGCTTTTGTATCATCTGCTTTTGTATCATCTGCTTTTGTATCGTCTGCTTTTGTATCGTCTGCTTTTGCATCGTCAGCTTTTGTATCATCTGCTGGTGTTTCCTTTGTATCATCTGCAGATTCTTCTCCATCTGTTCCTTCTGGATTAGTTTCTTCTGGCTTTGCATTTCTTGATTGTTTAACTTCCATTGCATCATATACTTCTTGATTGACTTCCACTGTATAGTCTTTTTTCCACTCATCAAAACGCTTTTGGAATTCTGTTTGCTTTATTTGCATGGTAGCATCATCAACTAGTTTTTGCTTTTGATCCTTTACAGCTTGTGTAGCTTCTTCTGTAGGTTCAATCACTTCTTCTAATTTAATAATATGATAACCAAATTGTGTTTTAACAAGCTCGGAGTTCTCTCCTGGATTTAATCCAAATGCTGAGTCAGTAAATTCTTTTACCATTTCGCCTCTTGCAAAAGTATACTCGCCACCATTATCTTTTGAACCTGGATCTTCACTATACTCTTTTGCTAATGTAGCAAAATCTTCTCCTGCATTCACTTTAGCTAGCACTTCTTCTGCTAATGTTTTTTTCTTATTCAGTTCTTCTTCTGCTAAAGGTTGTTGCTGGTCATCTAATGTAGAGATTAAAATATGTCTAGCTCTTACCTTTTTAGCTAAATCTTCAATTTCATAATCATTGAATTTTTGATAGCTTGGGTTAGATGTTAATATCGCTTGTAACTCATCTTGATTAATCGGAAAACCTGCCATTTCTCTATCAAACATTTGCTGTCTATAATATTCACTTTCAAGAGCACGTTTTATGGATGCAAGTGTAATACCACTATCTTCACCAAACTGCTCAAGTAATGTAGGTGCTAATTCTTCCATCTTCTTCAACTCGTCTTCTGGAATAGTCATGCCATCTTTTATACCAAGAAGTCGATAGATTGCAATATCTTCTGCTGTTTTTAATGCATTTTCTTTTGTTATATCTACTACTGTTTTTCCATCTTCTACTTCTTGATCCCATACATCAGGACCAAACATACCTTCATACTGCATTTCCATCTGTCTTAGGAAGATGTTCAAATCACCTGCGGTTACTTGTTCATCACCAATTGTTGCGACTATCTTTTCGTCTTCTTTACTTGCTGTGTCTGGCTGCTCATTCTGTGTATTTTTGCTTTGACCACAACCTGCTAATATAATAGCAACCATTGATAGCACTGCTAATACAGTCATGGACTTCTTGAATTTCATCATTAAACTGCACTCCTTTAATCATCTTTTGGGATGTTCTTTATGTTGCTCGACCTTTATATTCTAATCGATTTAGCTCATAAAATCAAATTAAAATTAAGAAGAAAATAGTTTTTTCTCTTTTATAAGGCTCTTTTTGTCTTGCTCTTTTCGCTCAAGTACCAATAGTTCGACTTCATTCGTCTTACTAATTACGCTACTTTCAATGTCTTTTCTAAGTAATCGGTGAAGCTTACTTCTCATGGTTTCGCCTAAAAGTAGCCTTGTGATACCCATGCTCTTAATAAACTCTATTATTTTAGCAGGCACATCTTTACCACTTAGGAAATGTACTTCTCCACCTAATTGTTTTCCATACTCAAAAAGTTCCTCTAACAATTTTATGGCTTCTTCATGTTCAAAAATACTCATTCCTTTTTCAACATGTAGTATATGAAGTTCTCCACCTATATTATTAGCAATTTCTGCACCTTTTCTTATAAGTCTTTTAGAATTTTTTTGTATGGTAATACACACTAATACCTTTTCACTGTCTTGTTGCATACACTAGCCCCTCCTTTGCAAGGCATTAACCCTCTTAATTAATCCCCTAAACACAGTGCCATTATATCATGGAATAATGTTCTATGCTACAATTTAAAGAAAACTTCAATAATTGTTAACAAATTATTCATGATTGTTAATAGATTAAATAAATGAGAATATAAGTGACTTCGTTTCATAAACGATTTTAAGGAAAATAGAGCGTAAAACTTTCCTAGACTAAAAAAGCTAAAAACGGTGCAGTACCGTTTCTAGCTTAATTTTAATAATTATCATCACTTAGGCCCATAATTCTACCATAAACAGATGATTTACTGTCATGCTTATATTTCATAGGAAAAAGTTTGCACATCCTATCCATTAATTCTTGATAAAATAAGTCTTCAGCATGTTCTTCATTATAATCTTCATTTTTTCGCCTAATCCATTTCATATATTTTTGTTCCTCGGACTCTTTGAGCTCTGTTTCTATTTCTTTAATATCTTTCCATTCTCCTGTATTTAATATTTTTTCAATACTACTTTCAAGAGCGAAAACATCTGAGTCTTTACACTTCATGGTAAAACACGCCTCCCAATAAGATATACTTAATACACATATACTAAATTTATTTTATTATGCCCATTTTCATGCAAAAAAACCACAGATATGAAAATCCATGGTTGATTTTATTCAAAGAAATTAGGATATCGATAATAGTAAGGTTGAGGATTATAATATACTGGACGTTTAGATTTTCTCTTATTTCTTTTTCTTCGTCTACCGAATATTTCATTCAACAGCATTATTTGAATAAGATGTCTTAACCACCGATAAGGTCTTCTATGATATTTACCAGAAGCATCTACCGTATCATCTTGTTCTCTTACTTGGATGGTCTCACGAAATTCTTCCATGATATCATCATCTTTTTCTACTTTTTCATAGATATTATCTATGGTCATTTCAATGACTTCACGCTCTGGATACTCATCATACATATAGCTACTACTATGATCCATTCTATCACAGGCTTCTTCAATATAATACTGTATTCTCTTGCATACTTCTGGGTATAAAGCTTTAATTTTCTTTTTATCCCATTCATCCATACCATTACGATCTTCTTTTGGCATCTGTACGGGTACTCTCATAGGCTTATTACGGAACATGTTTTGGTTTTGGTTATGATTATCATACCTTGGCTTTTGATACTGATTCTGGTTATAGCCACCATTATATCCATAATTACCGTACCCAAAATTATCTTGATTATCCTCATAGGACTTATGAGGCTTATAGTAATCTTCAAACGGGTTCTTATATTTATCCACGAAAAATCCTCCAAAATATATGTCAATATAAATATATGCATATTGAAGCTACCTTGTTCGTCTTTCGCGAAATAATTTATAATGATTGTCTATCATAACGTATGCATAATGAAACGACTTTTCCTTAATAGTCAATGGTGATGACAGGTATCGCCGCATACAGATACGTCACATCTTCCACATCGTTATATGTCAACGCTAAGTCTACATTAATTTTTTCGCCTTCTGAAATGATATGTCCATCAATGTATTTGGAATAACCATAGACACTGTAGATATCTTCCGTTAGAAATTCATCCTTTATTTTACATCCTATGGTCTTAGCTATACTGTCTACAATCTTACCTGCTGCGGCTTTATCTAATCGCCCAGGGTGTATACTGGTAATGGTTAGATTGTCTGTTGCATACATATTATATTTTGATAAAACATCTTTTATCTTATCTCGATAATAGAGTATGCTACCACATTTATCGTGCAAGATAATATTAACCACAATATAATTCTCCACTTTCAGACCATTATTTGGTGCTTCTTCTACTAACTCAACAACTTTTATAATGGTGTCTGCTTCTGTTGTTTTCTTCTCAATGGTATAGATCTTTTTCATCTCTTCTTGATAGAAATCATCCTGATACATGGGTTCCAAACCAATTTCCGAAGCGATTTGTTGTCCAACCTGTTTCATATCATCATTGGTCATAAAACTTTTACTGTACTCGCCCCATACATGAAGATCTGTCTCACTTAACTTAAAATTAGTCTCATTAAAAGCCGTTAATAAACGCTTTTCTCCGTTGGTTGTCACCTTCTCAATGTTATTTACAGTGACTAAGATAGCTACCGTACACACAATATATATTAATTTTTTCCACATAAAAAATCCCCCTATCTCTACACGTTTTTATCATCAGAAAACTTCCTAACAATCTTAGTTAAAGTATAGACACCAAGAGGGATTTTTATTCATATTAAATTAGTTTTTATCGGATAGAATAACCACTTAATAAAACCCGTGATAATAAAGATGCACATTGCTGCCTGGTTGCTTTCATATCCGGTGTATAAGGGCCTACAAATGTGTCTGAATTCTTTAAAATACCTGCTTTAGCAGCACTTTCATAATAGGTATTGCTCCAATGATTCTTTTCAGGAGCCAGGTAGGTACCTGATTGCTCATGGAAGATAAATGTGCGATCAATAATGGCTAGAATCTCACCAATTGTGATTTCTCCAAGTGGTTTACATAAGCCATTCCCACTACCTTCTACAATACCTTTGTTGACTAGAGCCATGATGTACTTCTTTCCCCAATAACCTTGTGCAACATCTGTAAAGATAGAATCTGTGCTTTCATCCACATCAAAATCAGCGGCTGCTACTAACATGGCAAAGAATTCAGCTCTTTTCACCGTATTACTTGGTTTAAAGGTTTGATCCACATAGCCATTAATAATACCTTGATCATAGAGACCTAGAATATCATATTTCTTCTCTTTATCATCTGGTAGGTCTGTCAGGCTCATTTTCTCCACTTTCTGCTCTTTTAACACAATGGGCATAGGAAATGTTACCTTCGGATTAAACAGGGTCATTTTATGGAATCCATCTGGTATATTATCACCTACACGATAGGTAACTTCCATCACTTGATCCTGATTTACATAATAACTGATGATTTGTATGTTCATCTCACCCTCTGTATGCCAGTATAATTCGATCTCTCCACTATGGTCTGTCAATTGATTAAAATCGTAAATAACACGGCTAGGACTCGATGCTACTACTTGCATTGAAAGCAATAAACATCCTATGCATATACTCATGATGACTCTATATCTTTTCATATTTTCGTTCCTCTCTGTAGCATATCTCTAAACTGAATAACGTAATGGTCATGGATTTTACCACTATTTCATTATCTTTGACCACATGTAATACATATCCCCGAAGGTCATTGGTGTTGTCCCTCTTATATCACTTGGATTCTGCATTAGACCTAATGTTTTAGCCTTAGCTACACTTATTGCATAAGTAGCATCTACGTCTTTACGTTGCTTTAATTGATTAACTGTATTCTGATCATACTGAACTTGTCTCTTTTTCCCTATTTCGTAGGCTACTACAAACATATGAAGTCCTTCTTGTCTTGTCATAGCAGAAGCATTACTATCGGGTTGATAGACACCTGATAAACTCAACTTTCGCATGGTGTTCTTATCCACGTACTTGGACACATCCATGGTTTTATCCCCTGCTAATATGCCGTACATAATATTTAATACTTGTTTCTCTGTCACTTGGGCATCAGGATTATAAGTATCGATACCTTTTACAATATAATACTCTAATACTTGATTACGAGCATCTGCTGACCAGTGGTTCTTAACTGTAGGGGTAGTCGCTTCTGTAATTCCTTGATTACTAACATAGAGACCAAAAACGCCTAATGCTCCAGTTGAGAAGGATACCTCCCCTGAATACACACTGTATTTCCCACTTATTTCTTGCCATTTGTTATATTTAACATCTTTTCTATAGGATAGAATCTGTTTGCCGTAGACTTCATAGCGGTTGTTCGTCTTAACACGCACATCCAGATAAGTATCTGTTTGCTTAATCAGCTTCCTACCTGTTTTTGTAGCTATGGAGATACCTACCGTCTGTGGTATGCCTACTGGTACTACCACATTCTCTGGCATTAACGCTGGTACATAATAGTTATCATATTGGTCAATATTAATGGTCACAACAGGTGCTACACCATATCGACTCACTTGTTGGTTAATCTCCGTCCTCATGGCGTTATGGGGTATATCCACACTCATATCACCAGCATTAACACTTAACTTAACTTGATGTGAATCAAAGGCTTCAATAATCGAATACGGTATGATTATTTTACGCTTATTAATGGGATATCCTTTATATGTAGACACATCGATTTTATATACATTGATATTTTGCTTAATCAAATTCATAATGAGCCTTTGATCCACATTGTTATCCGGTGAATTATCTTGACCTACACCTGTACCACGGAAGCGAAAGGTTAACTCTTTCTTCTCTTTATCATAAATGAGTTCATAATCTTCCCCTGGTAATATTTCCAATGCAGGATCTGTGTGCCCATCGTATTCTGAAAATGAGTACTTGGTTAATATACGAATAGGTTCTGAATAGTTCAGTGAATCTTTCACAATTATTTGTCCTTGCTCTGATCCCTTGACGGTGATACGGGTTTTCATCCGCACATAATAGAATCGATTAGGTAATAATTGATTAATTTTCACTAATATTTTCTCTAGTATTTCTACGTTCTCCGGCTTTATATCCCCGCTTCCACCTGATATTTCTACATAGATGGGATCAATAAAGAAGGCATTATCAGATACTTCCAATAAATAAGTAAAACTCTTCTCTATTTTCGATTGGTCACCTGGTGCTTTTGGCTTATCATCAGGATGCAAGATCCATTCTATGGCTATATAGTCCTCTGTTACATTATGATCGTAATTATGTCTATCCATAGCCGTACTGGACGCTATACCAATACCTCTTGGTGGTAATGGGTGTTCCACATCTTTTGTTGTACCTATTGCCGCATTACTCCATGGTGATGTGCCCCCATTAGCTGGCTGAATACTTCGGATCCAGAAGTAGTACTGGGTATTTGGGAATAGGTCGTCGGCCGTTACTTCATAAAATGATCCATTGGTTGGATATTTGGGATCAAGTGGGTCGGTCGGTAAGCTCCACTCTAACACCTTAGCACTGTTGATATCTTCCGTATGGGAGTACTTAATTTCATAGTTAAAATTGGTATTGTATTTCCATGTAACGGTCATGGTTGTATCTGTATAACCGTTCACATAGATACTGGGCACATTAGGATCCGGTGTTACTGTAGAGTCTTCTGGCTTGGTAGCAACCACAATAGGTGTCGGATAATGTGCATGTATTATATCACCCGTTAATGACTCACGATATGGATATACCATAAATAAGTAAAGGGTATTCGGTAACAAAGCATCTTGTTTATAATAGAGATAAGATACATCTTCAAGATCTTTTTTTACCTCAATATTTTCCCATGCAATTGTCGTTACACCGTTTTTATCATCTTTAATCAATTGATCATAATAATCCACAAAAGAATAATCTGGGTTGGCTAACTTCTCCTGATTAATCTTGTCTTGAACAGTTTTATAAGGTATTTTAACAAACTTGTACTTGACATCCGATACTCCAAATTGGTCTGCTCCAAGGTCTATCTGACGTCTAGTCAAATCAAAATCAGCGTAGGTCACAGCATTTATACTTTTAACATAGGCAATAAGCCTTGTTATCTCTGCTTCATCTTCGAAAATTTTGAAATGTTCAGCACCGTCTACATAAGCGGTATAAAATTCTGCTACGCCACCATTATTACGCACCCATAATTGGTGAAACCAACTTGCGAGTCCTGTGTATTTCGTTGGAGATGTTGTAATGGCTTCCCACCATTTTTCTTTCCAAATAACAGCCACATCTGTAGTGGTTGTATCTTTTTCCTTAACTTGAAGGGGTGGCTTAACCAAAGATGGCGGTTCAAAAGAATCCCCGTTGTATCCAAAATAAACCGATACGATCGTAGGTTGGGAGATTGCTTCTTCATTACCCCATTTCTTTTTAGCAACTATTTTGATGTAATAGAGGCTATTAGGCGTTATGGTTTGCATCTGGGATTTTCCTGAATCATAATACCTGTCTAAGGAATACTTATAACCTACTATCTCATCTGATTCATTTATTAAAAGGTTACTTGGTGTGGTGGCATCGTATCTTTGATCCCTCAAAGCTGGCGTTGCCGACGCTAGGTCTTCTAATTTTTTGGTCACATAGATATCATAATATACTTCCGTATCCGTTATGGTTTGTTGATAGGTGGCTGACGATTTATCCACGTCTTTTCGTCGAAATGCTCCCCAAACAAAGTTAATGGTGTTATTATTTTCTACAATGTTAAATGTGCGTCCTGCTTCTAATATATCTGCTATATTGCCAGAATAACTATCCCCATACACAAGATATTTTCTTCTCAGTTCATCATTTATCTCGATTAGAGGCTTGGTTTTCAAGTTATTGAGTATACTCGTCGATAATAAGGACGGTACATATGGTTTGGTGGGCTTTACCCTAAGAACCTGAGGAACAAAGAGGACTTTATTCGATTTGGGCTCAATGGGTATTTTACTGGAGTCCGATACAGCTTCGTATCGCAATTCCAACTGATACTCTACAGCCTTATCGGGCATAAGCACCTTATAATATTCCATGGTGGCTGCATCTTTATTGAATATAGCAATATTTCGTGGTTGGTCACCGACGTATTCCATCAATCTTGCTTCAACTAGTTCATATTCACTTTGCTCTTGTCCAACTTTGAAACTTGCTGGTATATCCCATTCTAATCTGACATATTCACCATCTTCATAAGCTCTTAAATCAATGTTGGTAGAACATGTCCATACATACGGATAATTTATGTTCTTAACAATTGGTTTTGAATTATAAAAATCCGTTACAGGCTCAACCAAAATGGAATAAATCTGTCCTGGATAAATATTTTGGTCAATTTCATAGCTATTACGAAAACGATTTTTGGTGGTATCGTAGAACCTAGCTATTTTACCTGAACTAAGGCTAAGTCCTGATATCTCGCCTTCCTTGTTGTTGATTAACTCTTGTTTGGACTTCGTTGAATAATCCCCAACAGCATAGACGATGCGGTATTCAAAGGTATCAATACCTATATCATCCCAGACAACCGTAATGCTATTATCTTTTGGTTGTAATTCCACATTCAGATCTGTAATGGCATAGGCTGTTGGATCTGCACCTGTATTAGGTGCTAATACCTGAGTGGGCACCCCCCCTATCGTTTGCGTATGGAAATGATAGGGTCTAATACTTAGTTCATAGAGTGATCCTGTGGCTAATATTAATTCATCATGGATGTTTAAAGCCTTCAGAGAAGGGTAATTCACTTTTATTTTTTCTTTGTTATCTTTATCCAAGGTGATGTTGGTTACCCCTACTTCATAATAACTAGGGTTATGTACATCGACCCCTGCACTGGATTCCCAAGTATCCGGGTCAAGCCAACTTACTGCCATGGTTGGACGAATAATGGGTTTTCCTGTGACCACATCTTGCCCAATCACATAATGCACATTATCTACTGACAACTGCTTAACAGGTATCTGTACATTGGCAAGAATTAAGCTGCTTTGCAAAATTATACATACGACTATCATGAGACTTATTATTCTTTTTTTCATCTATGCTACCTCCTACCAATCAATCTTATTAACAATACGTGTTAGCATTTCTAGTATTAATTCTATGGTTACTTCTTCCTGAGGTTGCAGCTGTCCATTTACCAAAGGAATAATGCCATAATTAGCACCTCTTAAAAGGACGTCTTTATAAGCTATGCTTATGTTATTACCATCCTCAATCATGTTATAATCGATAATACTCATTGTTTCAAGTGACATGTTATGGATCTTACTATAGGCTTGCATCAAGAGATATAACGCTTCTTCTCTACTCATATAACTGTAGAGATTAATTTCTATTATATAGACTCCTTGTTCTGTAAGCCATTCATACGTATCATAACCACTGGGGGCACCTAATACTCTTGCAATAGCGGCTATGATTTGATATGTATACACTTTGGACCCCGTTTGACTTAACTCACCACTATTAAAGATCTCTGTTAGTTTATAGTTATTCACCAAGTCCGAAACCATACCGTTATAGTTGTTATCCAGTTGATTATACACACTTGATCTTGGTGCTAAGAGATAGGCACCTGTTTCTTTGGTATCCATATTGTACTGATCATTAAAGTAATAACCGTCCATAATCTTCCAAGTATTGTTTTCTTTTTTATAACCTTGTAAATCATCAACCTGTGATTTCGTATCAAACGCGATACGCATGTTATTACTCACTTCTTCAAGTGATATAAAATTTTTTTTGATGTATTGCGTGATTAAGCTCTTAGTTGATGCCCTATGTGCATCCTGGACTAACTTAAGTGTATCTTGTACAATCTTTAATAACTTACTTTCGTCAATTCCAGATTCTAATTCTTTTTCTAATTGTTCAATAAGATAAGCTTTCTTACTGTTTACAATCTGATCAAATTTCATAAGAACTAGCTGGTCAAAATCGACTTCCGACTTCAAACTACCAACAATCTGAATATCCACAACTAATAAATGAGTAACAGGTTTGTAACCCTCTACTTTATCGTTGTATTTTCCAAAATTGACCTCAAGTCTTATATAATAATCCTTGGTTTGATTATTGTATTGATTAATGGCAGTAATCATATCTCTGATTTCTTTTGTAACATCTTGTGATAATGCATAGGGTCTAATGCCGAATTCCCCTTCTGGGAATTTTACCATGATTGTAATGCTTTTATCATTGGCTACCTCAATCATTCTAGCAGGTATATAGATCTGGGTAATCCCTTCTATAGCACCTTCTAAGTAATATTTACCTTCTGATGCGAATTTTAGTTCCCCTATATTCATCTTCTCACGGTATTTAACCACTTTTTTCTTATCTATGTCTTCTACTTCCCAATGTGTTGTATTTTTCAACTCTTCAGCTTTGTCTATGTAATACAGTATGTATTCTTGGTACTTCAGCTCTTTATCATAATCCTCTTGATCAAATTCTGTCCTTGTGGTAACTCTCTCTGAAAAACTGGACATAGGGTATACCTGTGTACCATTAGGGAGGGTCTCCATAGGCATCGTACGGTCTTCTACTCTTACTTTTATACTATACGTTGTACCAGGTTTCAAGCCACTAATGCGATAATACATCCTTGTATAGCCTTCATTAGCTCCCGTCTCTTGTCCAAGATATGTATAGCCGTAGACATTGTTCGAGTAATCCGTGTCCTTATCCCCTTTTACAAAAACTTGCATAACGTAATTCCCTGTTGTGTGAAAATTACTAGGAACAGGTGCGTCAAAACGAACGATGGTTTCATTCTTTGCGCTATAACTATAAGTAGAATTATTAGCAATGATCAAGTTAATCGGTCGTTTTATAGGTGCTGTCGTTAAGGTATCTCCAACCCAATTAGAAGCTCCCTTAACAACGTCGCCTTGGATCTTAATGGTCCGTGCATAGTAGTAGTACACTTTATTAGGCATGTTATTATTATCAATAATGGTTATTTTGTTATCCTCTACCTTAAAGGTAAAGCTTGTTGTTGTTTCCCATATGTCTGTGGCTTTATTATAGTATTTTAATTCATAACCTGAATCACCAACCAGTACGCGCCATGCTTCTATGGCTCTACCTGCCAGTTCAGGAGATTCTATTAGCTCTTTCATGGAGACAATCTTTGCCAAACCACTTGGTAACTCTTTGTTTTCAATACTTATTAATTCAAAACCGTATTTATCTTTCTCAAAAGTGATTTCTTCAGGATACGTCCAAGAAATATCACCTGTTAAGAGATTATCATCATAATATTTTGCCTCCATACCTTCAGGTGCAAGAGGAATCAGTTCATTTTCCCCTGGTTCTGATGGTACTACTGGTGATGTAGCACTGAGCATACTGGAGGGTTCTGAACGTCTTGTTTCGGTGACAGTCGCAGGAGCTGCTGCATCATGTATATTTAATCTTGTTACGACACGTACATAGTAATTCGTATTAGGGTCAAGATTAAGTAGCTTCATTTCACCAGTTCCTGCTTCTGCTGGTCCTTTGTTAATGTCGTAATAGAGTATGTTATTATTTCTTAGAGGATCTATTTCAGTGCTTGTTAACGTTATATCGTCTCCTGGAATATTAATCTTATAAAGACCATTAGCAGTTAGTCTAACTGGATCAACAAGATCTAAGATATTCTTTACATCTCCTGGAATATCTGTTGTCATGATATTATCAAGATTCAACATCTTTTGTTTATCCTGAGATATGTACACACGGTAATCAATATTATTAACACCCTTGCTAATAGGTGCTAGCATGAAATTCTCATAATTATTTGGATCAATTAATTTGAATGATACATTCATACCTACTTTTGGTGGATCATCTGTTGTGATACGTGGTATATACGTTAGATTATCCGCCATAGGTATATCGTATTTAATCATACTTAGGGATAAACTATCTGCAACAGATCGGTCGCTCTCCCCTATACCGAGGCCGCCGTTCTTTATGTAGACAGATCGCATTCTTATAAAGTTGATGCCTGGGAATTCATAGTTATAAGGTGCTGTTGCTGCAAGTGCAGCTGTATATTTATTTGGGTCTGCTTGTGTTAAATCTTTTACAACAGGTTTAGACCAACTAGTACTATTTTTTAATACCACATTCTGTACTTCAAAAAGACCGTCTCTTTCATTATAACCAAATGCGTTATAAGCTCCAATACTTTTCGTTGGATTCCCTTGACCCATACCCGTATCAATCTCTATCACTTTTATATCTGCACCATCTTTTGTCACTTTGAAAACTTTAATAATCTCATAAGGATTGGTTGAATCTACTTGTGGTATATCATTTATTTGAAATTCATAATAAATGGCATCTCCAGCATTGGCTAACATCTCGTCTAATAAAGTCTTAGAAGGCGCATACCATTCTAGGTCAAATTGAACTTGAGTTGGTTCATTGGATGTTACATCATTTGGTGGTACCACGGCTAAGTTCTTCATGGCTTTAATCTTAGGAACTGGTGGTGGCACATTGGTATCATTAATGGGTTTATAATGTATGGTTTGAGAATTCAGCTTAGTTCCTGCAAATTGCACACCCACCTTATAAAATTCTTGAGAACTACCGTTCTTAAAAGGTACGGGTATGTAAATATTATTTTCTAGATTTTGTTGATTATGGTAGTGTTTTAACCAAATATTATCGTCTGTAAAGTTTGCATCCGCTTTTTTATGATAAATGGTATATTCCAGGTCATCTGCATTACTGCCTCCATATGGTGCAATATCTAAATAGGCATCGTCCATACTAGCTCTTTTCACTTCATAGTCTAGATAGGTATAGGCATATTCGTTGACCGGTTCGTAGTCATGGAATTCATAGTCTTTACTATCCTCTAGGTTAATGGTAGCGATGTATACACGGCTTGCTTCTAAACCATCCCATTGAAGGAAATCCGTATTTTCATTATTCAGTCCTGCACGATCTTTTACAAGATTAATGGAATATTTTCCAGCATTATATTTATACTCAGCAAGACTATTATCAGATATTGATGTTGGGGTGGTAGTAAACTTCCCAGGCGCAGCATTAAAGTCAAAGATAATATCTGTATTATTACCGTTATCTTGAATATCCTTTAAGGAAATAATTGCTTTTACGGTATTACCAACTGCATTTTTAAAATCGTCACCAGCAACAATATATTTATGATCATTTGTTGTTGTATCTAATACCTTCGGTTGATCGAATGTAATACTTAATCCTGGTTTACTTCCTGGCTTTGTATTTGCACCAGCTTCAAATGGTAGGATAATGGTATCTAAGTTTTTATTGATACCGCCATCTTCTACCCAATGACTAGGTGTTATTTCAAAATTGTCAAGGGCTCTTAACAGCTGAATATTCTCCGTTGTATCATCTGGGTCTTTAAGTTTAAAATCAATTATATAACCCTTTTGGATGCCTTTTGTTAAGAAGTTCATTTTCTTTGTTTGCATATCCCAACGAAAACGAACAGGCATATTATTTATGATGAAGGATACCCCTGGGTACTTGGAACTTGCTCCTCTTGCTATAACATATGTAAGTTCACCTGTACCTACATCAACTGTTGGGCTTACCGTTTTTAGTGTAGGTACCATTAGGCTATAATCCATCTCTGCGTAGGATTTGTTAACTTCACCTTGGGTAATACTTGTTTCCACAGCAGAAACTGAATCAACATTTATGACATTATACTTAATTGTTACCTTATCCACTTCATGTTCAAATGTAACTTTTGTCTTTGTATTATTTTTCAGATAGTACTCTAACTCATACATACCATACTTATCCATATCCCAACTAAGTAAGGCTTCGTCATCCCCAGCCTTATTAGAAACCGTCTGGAGTAGTTCATCCATGGTATCATTACGCTTCCACTCATAGCCTATCAGCGTCGCTGCTTTAACATGATACGAAGTCATATGGCATGTTGCGATTAGCATGGTACATATCATGATAAGACTTAATATTCTATAGCTACTACTTTTTTTACTATTCTTCATTCCCTTATCCCCCTATTAAGATTGTTATGGTTTATGATTTTCCATCTATGAAATCAACACATATGGTGTGTTTGTTATTAAAATACTATATATTCTTTTATCGTTTTAGATGAAAATGGTTTTCATATATATATCGGTAAATCCATAACAAAATATTATAGCTTTTTATGCTATTTATATCTTAATTTCCACGTATTTCTTAGTAAGAGTATTCCTATCATTAGTTGTTAACTAATTGAACGTGATGATAAATTAGCAATCATTAATCATGGGTTTTAAAAAGAATCCCACTAAATGCCTTAGTGAGATTCTTATAGGGAGTTATTATGTAGTTTTCCTATGGTTGTAGTGATTTCTCAATGCCTGTTATTAATGCATACATATCCATGATACCGTCTGGTGTTTTATTTTTAGTTTCGAAAATAATAATACCTTTATATTCAATATCTTTTAAGGTGCTTATTATTTCTCTGAATCTTACATTCCCCGTTCCAGCTTTATGATGGTAATCGAATCGACCATCATTATCATGAAAATGACTATGTCCTAAGTCCTTTTGTATTGATTTTATGAAGTCACTGGGCTTCTCTGTTACTAAATTTCCATGCCCCGTATCATAATTGAATTTAAGGTTATCCCTGTTTGTTAACGTTTTAATGGCGATTAAGTCCTTACTTGATGTATTGACCAAAAAATCCGAGAACATATTCTCAAGCATAACTGTCAAACCAAGTGGTTTTGCAATATCACATATACTTTTCAACATATTGGCAACTAATAGTTGCCTACTATCACGCATGCTTTTAAATTCTTCATCTGTTAAATAGTTACTGGACATATTTCCCATTGATCCACCATGGGTAATTACTTTACTGCAATTAAGTTGACTTGCAAAGGTGCATAACTCTTTTATTTCATCTAAGACAGCCATTCTAATCCTTTTACTATCAATACCTAAATCATACATGGGAAGATGCATAATAACTTCTAAGTTATATACTTGAGATAATCGCTTAATATGCCCTAAAAAATGACTATATTCAAAATCAACGACATCCTTCCCATAAAAAAACTCAATGGCTTCAAATTTATTAGTCTGTAATATTTCTGTTTCTATACGCAAAAGCTCTTTTTCAGAAATACTATAAGCAATGTCTATACCGTATCTCATAAAATCTCCTTTAATGAGTTGATTACTAAACGTTAACGGTCATAATCAACATCTATTTATTAACTTTATTCATCATTTCCTTTAAGTATTGATAGGACTTCGCTACATTATCTAATGTTGTATAACCAAGCTCAAAGAGATAAGTCCCTTGGTAATCAACCTCCTTTAAAGCCGATAACGTATCTTCCCAATCGATTGTTCCTGCTCCTAATGGTAAATGTTCATCTTTTTTCCCATTATTATCATGCAAATGTACATGGGCTAGATGTTTACCTAACTTTCTTATCTCATCACCACAGGAATATCCTTGCAAGTGTCCATGTCCTGTGTCATATACAAACTTTAAATTGTCCGCCTTTACTTTCGACTTAATCATCAGTAAATCATCCGCATTGCGCGTGACGAGACATCCATTAAATAGATTTTCAAATACAATAATCATATTATACTCTTTTGCAATAGCACACATACGCTCATACATATTTGCTAAACAATCCTGTTTAGACAGTTTTAATGCATGAAGCTTTTCCGGTTTCATCTCAAAACAGCTACATTCTCCTAATGTTCCTCCATGTGCAACCAATATCTTTGTACCTAAATGCGCACCAAACTCACACGCTCTTCTAAATTCATCTAACAAAGCTTTTTGAAGCGTCTTACTGGATGTGGCTAAGTCATAAGGAATGAGATGAACAGTCACTTCTAACTGATGTGCTTTTGCTAACCTATGAACAATACCATATAATCTTTCAAAATCATGTTCTTCTACATCTTCACCAAAATAAACTTCTATTGTGGTTATGCTATTAGACTCCCTTAAGAATGCATCAATCTTCTGAACCTCTTCATCTGTTACATGATGTTTTATATCAAATCCAACTTTCATTTTATGATACCTCCTATTTTTTTCTTTTTCCGTCGAAAAACCAAATACAGCATGGTGGTTGAAATAATCATAAGGATCACGGAATAAACCAAAGTTAATGCCTTTGCATCCCCTGTTGCCTGGATATCCGTACTTTCTTTAATGACAATACCTAGGGGTTTTAAAAGCGGGTGATACAAAAATACAGTTAAGTCGTAATCCGCAAGTAAACTGTTAAAATTAAGGGCAACAACTGCTAATGTAGATGGTAAAATTAACGGCAGAACAACCCGCCTAAAGGTATACATGGCACTAGCCCCCATACTCTTTGCTGCCTCTTCCATAGAACCTTCAACACTAAAAAATGCCGCCTTTAACATCCTTAAAGAAAAAGGTATTTTAACAATGGTATAAGCAAATAATAAGATCCATACGGTTCCTAAAAGCACATTATTGCCCATGATTAATTTGGGCGAATCATAGGTCAACATTAACCCCAAAGCAATCAATGTAGAAGGTAGCAACCAAGGAATTAACAAAGAAAATTCTAGAACAACGGTTGCTTTGCTCTTTCGATATCTGTGAATCATCCGAGATGCCATCAAACATATAACAACGACTAATATAGCCGCACCAAATGAATACAAAATACTGGTAATATAAGGTTTATAAGCGTTTGCTTGGGTGAATACACTTATATAATTATTAAGGGTAAACTTATCAAAAGATAAGGTAGCACTTGAAATACTTTGGGAATTTGTAAATGAAAATAAAATAATTAAAATAATGGGTATGATATAAATCAAAAAAAGAAGATAGGCGAAAAAATGTACAACTCCATTGATGAATGGATTTTTTATCTTTTGCTTTTTTATTTTACTTTTTACTTTTGAAATCGATATATAATTCCCACCTGATTCCACTTTTGACATAATGGCTAATAAAATAAAAGTAGCCACCCCTAGGATAATAGCGAGTAATGCAGCTATGTCTCTAGATGATGTGGTCTTAGCAAATAGCAGAACCATTGGATTAATGGTTTGAAAACCTTTTCCACCTACGATCAACGGAGCTGATACCGCACCAAGACCTGTTAAAAAAGTTAAAATAGTAACGGCAAATAATGTAGGTTTTAAGACCGGTAAAACAACCTTCATAAGAATAGATTTCCCTGATGCTCCCATATTTTTTGCCGCTTCAATGGTTTGATAATCAATCTTACGAATAGCATTGGATAAAAAAATCATATGATTGGAGGTAATAGCAAAAGTCATGATATACAAAACAGCCCCATACCCTTCAAACCAATTAGGATCTAATCCAGGATTAATCCCCAAAAGAAACTTCGTAATAATACCATTGGCACCATATATAAATTTATAACCAGACACCAATACAATACCACCATATATCAATGTGGTCATATAACCTAATCGTAGTATATTAGCACCTTTCACTTCATAATAATCTGTAACAATGACTAGAAAAATACCAACAACATTAACGGTAATAACAAGTGAAAATGCAAGAATGAAACTATTTGCAAGACTCTTTAAAGCCCTTTGAGATCGCATTAATTTCTCGAAGGGTTCAACGGAAAATGATCCCTTTTCAAAAAATGTTTTAATTAGCAAATTAATATTGGGGTATATCAAAAAGGCTATAATAAACCACACAAGTATGGCAATGGTGATCCATTTCATTATACTGATTGATGCCATTTTTTCTTTTATATTTTTTAGCATAACCTTCTCCTCCTAAAATTGCATAATGTCCTGGACATTCATATATAAGTCAACGACTTCACCAATAGCATGATACGTAATCCCATTGTTTTTCTCAATGTTTTTAATGATTTCTCCATCAACATTATAAACATACTTTGTATAAAGTCCATTATATTCACTCTCTATTACTTCTCCTCTTATTTTGGCAAATGCTTCATTATGTAAGCCTTTAGATGAAGAAACTCTTTCAATTCTAATAAACCCTACTTTTTGTTCATCCAATTGTGTTGGCATCTGTTGATTTAAGTTCTGGATAATGCCAGATTCTAAACGATTAATATCACCGATAAAATCACAAACAAATTCTGAATTCGATTTATTATATATTTCATAAGGTGTTCCAACTTGCTCAATATGTCCGTTGTTAAAGACCGCAATACGATCAGATAATGTTAGCGCTTCTTCTTGATCATGTGTAACATAGATTGTGGTAATACCAAGTTCTCGCTGTAATCTTTTCAATTCTACCCTTAATTGCCCCCTTAATTTCGCATCTAGATTAGATAAGGGTTCATCTAAACATAGCATTTTAGGTTCTAAAATTAGTGCTCTTGCAATAGCCACACGTTGTTGTTGTCCTCCTGATAGCTCTGAAACGTTTTTTGTAAGTTGCCCTTTTGACAAATCCACCTTTTGCGCTATATCCGTTACCTTTTTTGCTATTTCCGCTTTAGACAATTTCTTTACTTTTAGACCAAAGGCAATATTTTCAAACACATTCATTGTAGGAAATAAAGCATAGCTTTGAAACACGATTCCTATGCCTCTTTTCTCAATTGGTAAATGGGTTATAGCTTTTTGATTAACGAGAATCTCGCCTGAATAAGGCTTCACAAATCCAACCAAACTTCTAAGTGTTGTTGTTTTTCCACATCCTGATGGTCCAAGTAATGTGAAAAATTCCCCTTCCTCAACCGTTAAGTTCAAATCCTTCATTGCAACAAAATCATCGTATCTAATTTCAATATCTTTAAATTCAATCATATACATTCTCCTCGTATGGTTTATTGAGAACTTGGGTGTCCTATCACTTCATAAGAACACCCAAATTAATAGTTTATTCCATCATTTCTAATTCAATTTTCTCAACCCAATCATTAATGTTGTTTGAAACAAACTTCCAATCGATCTGCTGTACTGTAACTGAATTAGCTAATTCTTTTGTTTCATCTGATGCTCGTTCCATAGCAATCTTATTAGCAGGTGCCGTTGCAAACTGCTCTGTCCAAGCACCCTGCATCTGGGCACTACCAAACCAGTCAACAAATGCTTTAGCTGCTGCTTCATTCTTGGTGCCATTAATAACAGCCACATGTTCAACGACAAATGGTACACCAATCTCTGGTGTCATAACACCAACTTTTGCATTGTGTTCTTTTTGAAATTGATTGACACCACTTGACCATATCATCGCCATTGGCAGACTACCATCAACAACATTACCAAACCAATCATCACCTTCTACATGCATATGTGCGTTTTGGATATATTTTTTAACTTCTTCCCATCCTTCTTCTGATATACCATACTCTCCATTTGGATCTGCATATCTTGTAATAATACCAGAAAGAACAGCTTTTGATGTACCCCCGCCTAATCCAAATACATTATACTTACCTGAATACATCTCATTCTTCCACAAATCCGGCCAATCTTTTGGTGCTGTTGTATCATCATATGTATCCAGGTTATAGATGAGTAAAATAGCTTGTGTAACAATAGCGTGATAGTATCCTTCTGGGTCACTTAATCCTTCACTAACTTCTTCTGCCCATTTTGGTACATAATTAAGTAGTAGATCCTCTTTTTTAAAACTCTCATAGTCCAGCGTACTTAATCCATAAACAACATCTGCAATAGGATTGTTTTTCTCAGCAAGGAGTCGATTAGCTATATCACCGCCACCACCTTGAACAATACTAATATCAAATCCTGCACCTTTTGCTTGCTCCGTCAACCATTCACCTCTACCATCTCCAGCTGAATTAGAGTAAACAACCAGTGATTGTAACTTTTTACCTTCATCTGTTGATGAATCCGCTGTTTTTTTGTTTGAATCCTTTACTTCTGTTTTATCCGTACTGTTATCATCTGTCTTTGTACTACACCCTGTAAATATCATCATTGTTGCCATTAACACTGCTAATATTGCCATTCCGCTTTTTTTCATCATTAAACTCTCCTTTTCTGGTTAATTTAACCCTCTACGTAATGAATCTATATTTAATGACTTCGTCGATTAAATATCAATATTTTGACCTATATGCTCTTAATAAGGGCGTCCAATCTGTTTGTAACATATCAAAGCCCATATCAATAAGTTTTCCCCATCCTTTATCCGGATCTTCTAGCACAGATATATCATCATCTAGATCAGCCGATAGACAAAAACCTTTTCCTAGTGTAATTGCGTTAACCCAAAGTACATAACCTTGGGCTTTCAAATCCTTTAACACTTCAGGCTGAATATGGGCTTCATCTATACTTTCAAAAATCATTTCATAGCCTACAGTATTAAGTCTTTCACTTTCATACCTTTTCATCAATTCCAGCTCGTCCATAGAACGAATAATTGGCATAAACATATATTTTGTTTTATGGTCCATCAAACATTGAAGATAGGTTTTATCTACTGGTCCTTTTATAATAAATTGATCCTCCATATGAAAACCATCTAAATGTTCTAAAATCTCTTTGCCATAATTCCAGCATTTATCAAGATTGATTAATGTATCACCCTTTAATGCTGAAAACATTTCTTTCGTTGTCACTACCTTTTCATCCGTTGTAACAAAAGCAGAGTTGACTAAATTTAATTCACTTAATTCTTTCGCCGTCATGTCACTTATCTTTTTCCTTGTCATTAAATGTCTTTCCTCTAAGTCTTCATGAAAAATAACGTATTGTCCGTCTGATGTTCTAGCTATATCCGTTTCAATGACATCAGCTCCTTGTTTTATTGCATGATGCATACCCCGTATTGTATTTAATATAATATTTCCACCTCCAAGTCCTTGATGCGCTGCAATAAGAACGTTGAAGTTTTTTAGCTTCTCTTCTAAAACACTACTTTTTTTCATAGAATCTCCTTTCTTTTGGAACGTGTCAATTTTTACTTTTTAAGTATAGCACCAGTTTTGGAACGTGTCAATAATTTTGTCTAAATTAAACAAAAATTTAACGTTACCTTAACAGTTCCTAGTTAATAACACGGTATTTACTCTACAACTTTGAAAACGATAGAACTCATGATATAATTAAGGCAACATATTTAGGCTTAAATAAATTATTAATTAGAAAGAAGGATTATCTGCTCATGGCAACAATTAAAGATATTGCAAAAGCTGCTGGTGTTTCTCACGGTACTGTATCTAACGTATTAAATAATCGTGGCAATGTAAGTGCAAAAAAAATTGCACTTGTTGAAAAAGTTGCTATAGACATGGGATATAATCTTAACAAGAGCGCTCAGCGCCTACGAAAAGGCGCTATAGATAAAATCGCTATTATTATTCCTACTAATGAAATCAAGCGATACCGTGATTTTTACATAAGTATATCTGAAATTCTAGAATCCAATGGCTATGTTACTAATCTGTATATTAGTGATAATATTGCTTCCAAAGAAAAAGAAATTATTGAAACTGTTTTATCCGATCGTGTTCATACCATCGTTATTATTTCATCTCTAAATAAAATCGATGATTTCTATAAACACAAAGCTTTTGGTAACACGAAACTTATTTTTGTTGAACGCGAGATGACTACTAACCATAATTTTGCCCATTTTATCAGTTATAATCCAGAAACCATTGGTAAAGAAATAGGTGCTTACGTCAAACAACGCCATTATAATAGCGTTATTTATTTTTCTTGCCGCAAAATACATTCTTTTGAAAATACAATTTTTTCTAGCTGTGTTAATGAATTAATTAACTCTAATATTACCGTTAATCAACATAGTTGCGACAATCGTTTAGATATTCAAAAAGCATTACAAATCATTTCTTCTAATAGTGATTATGATGCTATTATAACCACTTCATTGGAAAAAGCTAGAATTGTAAAGGACATTTTGATTTACTATAACTTAGAAAAAGATATTGATATTATCTCTATTACAAGTGCATCATTATTGCCTCCAAGGCACTTTACAAGTTATGAATTAGATTATCAAGCATTAGGTACCTATACAGGACAATTTATAGCTAACCCTACAGATCATACCGACTTTATCCTACCACCTGATGGTTTTGTTAATTTTCCTGAGTTTAAATGCCAAGATAATGAGGAAAAAGAGATTACTATTTTATGCATAGATGGGTTATCCTCAAAAGCTCTTTGTTATCTTGCTCCTATCATCAAGACCCTTGCCAATATAAAGATTAATGTTATCTCAGAAGAATATGATACCTTTTTTCAAATGCTTAAATCCAATCAGATACCTGACTCTGTAGATTTAGTGCGAATGGATATGGTCTGGCTATCCACCTTTGGTCCAGCGCTATTCAAACCTCTTTCTGAGACAAATTATAATTTTGATAATATATTTAATACGCTCTTACCTGAGCTTGAACAGCAATATAGTATTATTAATGGGGAGCGTTATACATTCCCTTTTGACCCAAGCATGCAATTACTTTTTTATAGAAAGGATTTGTTTGAAGATGCTATTACTTCTAGAACCTATTTTGAAACCTTCAAACAGGAATTGACACCGCCTCAAACTTTTTACGACTACAATCAAATTGCGTCTTTTTTTACGCGTCATTTAAATGACAATTCTTCTACATTATATGGTACCACTCTAGTAGCGGATTCGCCTCAAAGTATTGCTTGTCAATTTATACCTATTTATCGTAGTCTTGGTGGGGATATTCAATGTGAGCATAATTCATTTGTCTTAAATCGTTCTATTATTGAAACTGCCTTAGATGAGCAATTGGATACGTTTAAATATATTAGTAATGCCAAAAACTATTTTTGGGGTGATGCCATGGCTGAATTTGCTGCTGGACATACGGCTATGTCCATTACATTCTCAAATCGAACAGCTAATGTTATCAATAGCAAAGTGTCCAATGTTATAGGGAAATTTGGTTTTTCAATACTTCCTGGTAACACTCAGCTTATTGGTGGAGGTGTCTTGGGCATTTCTAAGAAGACAACAAAAGATAGTATCATTGGTGAATTCTTAGAAATATTCTATAGTAAGAAGATCGCTTTAATGTTTGCTTATCTATGTGGTGCCTCAAGTAGTAAATATGCTTATAACAATGCGGATATATTAAGAGTTTATCCTTGGCTCTCCTTAGTTAAAGAGCATTTTAGAAATGGGAAAAGACGCTATTCAGACAATCATCTTAATGAATTTGATTTTGAATTTTATATGGGAAACACACTCTATCAGCTCTTCAATAACCAAATAAACAAAGAAGATGTTCTTGATCGGTTATTTGATACTACGTATAATGAAGGTCTTATTATACAGGAGTAGATGGTTTGTTTTTTATAGTATTACGTGATAAATCCCACTAATTGTTGTGTACTCTTAGTGGGATTGAAATAAATGATATTACACCTTTAATTACTTTTAACAATAGGTATCCATATTTCACTTTTGTAATCAGACGCAGTTAAATCACCTTTTGAATACCACTCCACTTCTGGAGCTTCTGCATGTTCATAACCAGACGTAGGAAACCATTCCGTAAAAATTCGCCCCCAAATTTCTGCCATTGCTGTAGGCATGGGACCTGTTATCTCAAATATTGCCCATGTAAGAGATGGTATTTTAAGTTTGCATAATGTTTTTGGGGCATCTTTTTCAGTAATTGCAGCTATATAGTAGTCGGTTGTATTATCCTCATACATGCCACTATATACACCTACTAAACCATTTCCCAGTTCTGCTATTTGTCCTATAGTTTCTTGTGGTGTTTCAGTCCACATCTTACCAACATTCTCTCCTAATCCATCGATATTTGAAAATCTCTGTTTTATACCTACAATAGAAAAAGCACTTTTTTGTTCAATTCTGTAATTCATCTCAACTACTCCTTTTAACGATAATGTAATTGTTATACGAGGGTAAGCTTTTAAGGATATCCCTTTTACTCTCGCTTTAGAAGGCATAATTCCATGTAAAGCCCTAAAAGCACGAGAAAACGAATCAGGTGATTGATAACCATACTTCAAAGCAAGGTCAATAATCTTTTCTTTACTATTCTGCAAATCAAAACCAGCAAGTGTCAATTTGCGACGTCGTATATATTCATTTAATGGCACACCTACAATGAAAGCAAACATGCGTTGGAAGTGATATTCAGAGCATAGTGCAATCTGAGCAATTCTTTTGTATTCAATATCACCAACGAGATTATCTTCTATATAATCAATTGCATGTTTCATATTTTCAAGAGTATTCATACTTACCTCCTCAATCATATTATAATAAATTTTTATTGTTAATACCCGATAATTTTTGCAAGAATTTATAGGTTGTAGTATTTATTTACAAGTATAAATACAGTATATTATACTTGGTTATTCCTTCTTAAATCGTAGTATTTTAAAGTCGAAATTTCCAAATCCACTATGTTCAATAGTTGTTAATGTGGGGGTAACACCGTAACTCTGAATAAGAATATCTTGGCAATCTAGATAACCAATAACGCCTTGGTCCTTATAGAATACTGACACTTGAGGACCAAAGTGTAGTATATCACCAGGATATATACCCCCTTCTCTATTTACTGGTATCTTTTGCTTTCTCTTATCTACATAAACCATCTGTTCGTGATCAAGAGTACTCCTATCACATATCACATTAGTGTATGAATAGATTTTTTTAGGTCCACAATAAGGTATTGAGTAGCCAAGTCTTCTCATGCCATATATGGCTAACTCGGCACAATCGCTTCCTATTCGTTCATCTGTTTGATGGTACTTGCCTTGAACAGATTTGGGAGCCATAATAAAGGGGGTAGAGGGGGAAGTTTTGGGTTCGTTATGGCCGTTATTTCTTTAGGCTATATTAATAAAGTAGCAGTATGCGTACATTATATACATGATTGTATCTAATAGAGCATCTCTCTAGTCTTTGCCTCATAAGATGGCTCTTGGTTTCTGACCCATAAGGAAGACCCTAGCCGAAAGACCTTAGAACCACTTCGAAGGCTTACGACCTAAGTCTTAATAAGCGAGAAGTTCATATAATATAGCTTCTTCTTGTTCACTTAGTTCATCAAATTGTTTACCCAGTAATTTTATTTTTATCTCTTGTATATTTAATAGTAGCGTGATATCTTTTAATGGCACTTGTAAATCTTCCTTATCTTTGGTTGTTTAGTCACTTTTAAAAATACAGGTTTACAGGTACTTTTCAATATCAAATTTTCTTGTCAACGACAAAGTTTAGTGAAGAGCCAATTTTCTACAACAATATTGTTTTAGAGCAAATATCTGACGTAGTAATAAGTTCTATATGTTTTTATTGAATATGTACTAATGCTTCTACCAGATTATTACATATACCTAATGGTTGTATATCTGATTTAAATTCTTTCATTTTTCGATTAATCCATATACTATCTATACCGACATTGTTAGCTCCTACAATGTCTGCACTCCAAGAGTCTCCAATGTGGATGACATCTTCTGTATTAAACTTATGTTTTTTTAATGATAAAGTGAACATTTCCGGTCTAGGTTTATAACTCTTTACATCTTCACTTGTTATAATATCCTTAACATTAATTCCATTCTTTTCAATAGCTAATAATATATCTTGCCTATCTATATTTGAAAGGATGATAACTGGAAGTGATACTGTTCTAAGAAACTCTACACTATCTGAATACATCATAGCATTATGACTATGCTCAAATAATATAGAACATAACTTCGCAGCATCACTGTCTGCTTGAAAATAATTTATTGTATTTTCTAGTGATTGTATTTGTAGCATGCGTTGTTTGCTAAAATTTTCATTATAACTGTTAGTAAACATTGACATAAATTCTTTCCACCAGAAATAGCCGACATCACTTGCACTTGCCTTTATTAAGGATGAACTAGAAACAGTATCGCAGATCTGATGAATATATTTATCATCTTCTTCAACAACCGTTCCATAAAAATCTAGGAAAATACCTTTTTTGCTCATAAATACCTCCTTCACCAAAGATAACGATTCTAATCACATTCTGTAGTTAACAGTTTATTAATTATCATTTCAGCTTTTTCAATACCTTTATCTGTTAAATAAACAGATTTAGATTACTTTGAACCATAAATATATTCCTCATCTACTAACTCATCTAATATATCAAATGAATATCCCTTCCAACTTCTTGTATGTACTTCATTCCCATATTTTTCATTAAATGATGTTAAATATAATAACGCTAATGTCAATTCTTTGGCTAAAATATTATGTTTATCCATATAATTATCGTCCTTTCATTATAGTTATAAAATCCGTACAGGATATATTGATTTATATTACGTTCTCTTAATTAGTATAGCATAACTCATAGTATATTCTATATAAATACTTACAAAAAATACTGAAAAAATATTAAAAAGAATTATTGACGACTCATTAACCTTATGATAAAACTTAGCACCAAAGACATTACTAAGACATTCTTATTACGGGAGGTAGGTCATGTATATAGCCATTAAATACGTAGTAAGGAGAAATTAAGGCAAATAATATCTTTGAATTTAGAATATCGAAATTAAAAGAAGATGGTACACTTATTATTATAGGATGTTTTGATTTATCATATCATCATCATATCGAAATAATAATCAAAGAAACTACATATATATCATGTCCAATAACATTTTCAAATGCAACATTTAGATTGGCTACAGAAGCTGAAAAGGAACACCTTAAAACTAATTTAGTTAGCGAATGGAATGACTTGATTATTTGCATTATACTAGATGAGGATACAGACGAAGAACCTACTAAGCATTTTATCTTTGGTGAAGAATTACAATATACAGTTGGCAATGTATATCATTATAGGAGAGAGAATCTTCAAGATGGTGAACGATTAGCTGATTGGATTAAATAGTGTTTGGAATAAAAATAGACCGTGTCATATCAGCAATAGCTGATAACGAAGCGGTTTTATATTTCTATCTACTCCGTAATTTAGATAACAATACAGTCCCAGCAAAGTAATCTTTTCTTTGTTACAAAAGCTGAGAGGGCGTTTCTAGTAACTCACCTTGATATCAGAAATAATAGTTC